>WYEB01000013.1_pt1 | contig 91559 bp, 99 predicted proteins | sample 6343061 | NCBI WGS metagenome assembly WYEB01 (sample SAMN13812332, study PRJNA600296) | hot springs metagenome | biome: ENVO:00000051; feature: ENVO:00002007; isolation source: sediment sample from Evening Primrose shelf | place: USA: Yellowstone National Park, Evening Primrose Hot Spring ... | reverse complement strand
ATATACCTAATTTTCCAGAGAGATATTGATATAATATTGCTAAAACACCAGAGACCCAGACAACCCATAGAAGTTCTAGCCCGAATTTGGATCCTGCCTCAATGTTGCTGGCAAAATTTCCTGGATCAATATATGCCACAGCAATTATAGTAGCAGGCCCAACGACTCCTCTATAGATCTTTTGTAACAAATATGTTCTTTTGAATTCTAAGATCCTCATCAACGCTCACGTATATCTGTAGATTATTATTAGAAAGTTAATAAACATTCCAATAGATCTTTAGGAATGCCTAAATCAAATGATCTTTGCTGAAATAATTAGCTGCTCTTTATCTACATCTTATGACGGAAATTTATTATAAAAGCGATCATACAAGATATGCTTGTGCTGATTTTTATTAAAAATGACATACAATATAAAGTGGGATAATGAGATTCGTAAGAATATCTGCAGAGATATGTGTATATTGCAAAGGTTATAAAAAGCTATGTGGACTTGATCAATGTCCTCTTAAAGTTAGACTAAATGCTGTGCATAAAACAATGAGATATCTTATGCTAAGCAATTCTAAAGAGTTTTTCGGTTTCACACCTCCTAGTGGTGTTATAGGTGAGAAAGGATATCCTGAGGTGGCTTTATTATATAGCATACCACCAGAGGATGACGAGAGCCGGGCTAAAACTTATGATGATCCTGTGAGATGGTGGGGCAGTTACTCTCTTGAAAAAATTATTGAAATGAGAAGTAAGATGATCTCTGGGATCATTAGAGTCAACGTTAATAAGCCTGAGAGACTTCTCGAAAAAGAGATTTCTTTGGCATTGATATCAGAGAAGCCTGTGGATAGCGAGATGAGACTAAAGAATTTTCCCAGACTTTTAACACCTATAGATCCTTTTGATCCTCCGCGAGGCTTGGGAGCTGATGCTGAGAGTATTAGGATCGTTGATAACCCTCATATATCTAAATCTGTTGAAAAGATTTTGAACGAAGATCTTAAGGCCTCTGAAGCTGTGAAGATATTATATAGAGACGGAGTAGACATCTACAGAATACAAAAAATATTTTCTCTAGGCTTGTTAGGCAGACATTATAAAAAGCTTGTGCCTACCCGCTGGGCTATAACAGCTATTGACGCCATTATATCAAACATGTTGTTGAGAAAGATCAGAGGTTATCCAGAGATCCAGGATGTTATGTTTTTTAAAACTAGTTATCTAGGAAATAGATTCTGGATTCTTATGATCCCAGGAGCCTACACATTTAATTGGATTGAAATCTGGCATCCAAACACAATTTATACAAAGAACTCTTTAGAGCCTCTCATCATTGAAAACAGTGAAAACTGGCATGGAGTGGCAGACTATATGGATGGAGGCTATCAGGCCGCCAGAATAAGTGTGTTAGAATATTTAGAGAGGATAGGTAGAAAAGCCTCTGTAATAGTTGTCAGAGAGATAACTCCAGAATATTATGCTCCGGTAGGAAACTGGCATATAAGAGAGAGTGTTAAAAACGCTCTTAAATCATCTCCTATAAAACTAGGATCATTAGACGAAGGATTAGATCTGATAAAGAAAGATCTTGGTCAAAAACTAGGAGATCTCGTATTTAAGAAAGAAAGTAGTAAAATGATGATTTTCAGAAACCATTTAAACAGAAAATTAGATGAATATTTTAAGAAGAGCTAAAAAAGATCTTAGTCAGCTCCGTAAGATCTATCTCTGAAACTATTACAGGATATCTTAGATCAAGAGCTTCTAAAATCTCAGGCTTTATCTCTCCAATTACTCCAATAATTTTATCATCTATATATATGAATCCTCGCCTGCCACTGATCAGTAGCTCAGATCTTCTCAGCCATTTGTTAGAATCTGTATTATTTTTTAATCTCGGCTCAAGACCTAATAATCTGATCAGAGAAAATACTAGAGCATGCATCTCTTCAAAACGTGTCTCATAATCCATCAGACCTATTCCCAATCCTCTTCTTGTTCTTAAACCTCTGATATCGGTAGGATCGTCTGAAATCACAATATCTCCTATCTCATATATTCTCACAGGCTTAGACTGGTTCTGGATATAAGTCATTATATTAAGTATCGATGGGATCATGCTTGATCTGATTACTGAAAACTCTTTAGATACAGGATTAAGAACTTCGACATATTCATCAAAACCTATTTTTTGATAAAGATCTTTAGATGTCAATATAAAACTCATGATCTCTATATATCCAAATCCATTCATAAGATCCCTAATCTGTCTCATGATGACAGTCTCTTTATCTAAAGATCCTCTTCTGATACTTGGGACATATTCTATTCCTATATTCTCTAATCCATAAGATATCACTATTTCTTCTACCAGATCTATTTTATGTAATATATCAATTCTATATGAGGGTATATATACTTTCAAAACATTATCATCAAGTTCTTCGACACTCATCCTAGATCTCTCCAAAGATCTTTTTATAACATCTATGTCAAGATCTATGCCGATAGTTCTGTTTATATATTCTCTCTCTATATTCATATCTGATACACGAGCCTTAGGATAATAATCTTCTTCATCTCCTCTTCGAATGATCACTCTACCTATGTATCTATTCCTACTTCCCTCGGCTAATGTCGTAGTTAATATCTCAAGGATCTTTTCAACAACATTTAGATCAGTCCCTGTGACGTCTATAAGAAGATGTCTTGTATCAGGATCTATTTTTGTTAGATCAGAGTTAATAACCGGTGGAAGACTTATGATCTCTTCATCACATAATATGGCTGGATGAAGATCTTTGTTAAGAGCTATCTCTCCATATAAAACTCCTTGTTCAGTTGATCTGAGAACTTCTTTTATACTCATTCTCTGACCTATGTGAAGAGGTTTCATGGTGTGATCTATCGATACATATCTATATACACACTCTTTTCCAGGCACCTTAGAAAGATCGTGGATCCCTATGGCAGCCTTTCTACGACCTCTGCCTAGTGTAGCATGAATCTTCTCTTGAAACTGTATCAATTCTCTTAAAAACTCTTCATCTCCCTCTACATTTCTAACCACTGCCATAACTATATATGGTCTTGTAGAAACATTATCCACAATTAACTTAAGATCCTCATTATTATAGCTATATTTAGGCAGACCTAATTCTTTATCTAAAAGACCTTTTAAAGCTCTTGCAATCCCTTCGGACACCATAAGATCAGGTCTGTCGCTATTGACCTCTACATAGACGTATCCATTTTCAAACTCTGTCTCACTCTTGATCCTCATTAAAAGACTTCTCAGCTTATCTTGAGTGAAATATTCTCTCGTCAATCTCTCGATTCTATCTATAGAAAGTTTTACTACTGGCAATCTTCATCCTCCTCAACTTCTCAAACGAATATGTGTACAAGTCTCTTATATCATTGACACCTATTACAGCCATAGCAAGTCTATCAACGCCAAAGCCCCATGCGCCTACGTTATATTTAACACCTGCTATTCTCAGAACCTCTGGTCTGAAAAGTCCTGACCCAAAGATCTCTACATATCCTAAATCTCCGATCCTCACATAACCTTCTATACTAGGCTCTGTAAATGGGAAGTATCCTGGTTTAAATAATGGCCTGCCGAGACCAAGCGCCTCAGAGATCTGTGTTAATATGCCGAGCAGTTTCCTAAGATTCATATCTTTCTCCATTATTATCCCATCCATCTGAAAGAATTCTGGAAGATGTTTCGAATCTATAACATCATGTCGAAAGACTTTTCCTATTATAAAAGCTCTTTGAGGAGGATCTTTATGTTCATACAAGTATTTTATTGTTGCTGCGGTAGTCTGACTTCTCAGGATCATTCTTGCACTTTTCATAGGATCAAATTTATAACCCCATCCTCTGGAGCCTGTGTCAAAACCATCTTCATGAACTCTCTTTATAATATTAATTAATTCTTCATAAATCTTTAGATCAGCAGGTTCAGCCTTTAAGATTAGAGAGTCATGAATCTCTCTAGCAGGATGGTCTTGTGCCTGAAACAATGCATCAAAATTCCATAGCTCAGGAATTACTATCTCATCGACTATCTCATCAAATCCTAAAGAGATCATTATATCTTTAAGGTTCTCTAGAAAATCTCTATAAAAATGTTTCAAGCCATACAAAAGCTCAGGAGGCTCAGCATCTATATTATATTCTTTAAGAATATATCTTCTCCAAGCTCCAGTCGAGATCATGTCAGCATTTAATCTTGAAATCATTATTCTCTCCGAAGCTTCTCTAAGAATCTTTCTGCCCTTCTCACTGATCTCTATTAAAACATCTTCCTCATCCTCTATATATATAAGACCTCTTCTTCTCAATTCATCAATTATCTCTTCATATTCTTTTAACTCATCAAGTGATACTCCTCTTAAAGCTTCTCTTAAGATTTTCTTGTGAATATCTAAAGAACCTTTATTTAATAGATAGATCTTATTATTCTCAATCTTGATCCATCCTCTCTTTTTTGCAAAACCTATTGCCAAAGAAGAATATTTTTCGCCAAGATCTCTTCTAAGATCCTCTAAATAAACCTCTGATCCTTTCTCAATTAGATATTTCACTAGCTTTTCTTCTGGAAATAATTCGAGATTCTCAACTCCTTTCTCAGTTGCCTTTAGGATCTTTCTTTTAATTCTTTCGACATACACAAGATCTTTTGATCTCAACAGTTCTGTTAAAGAGTATAGGCCATTAGGGTCGAGCCCCTCCTGAATGATTATATCCTTATACTCTGTAGAAAGTTTTCTCAGAGATATCCTCGCATTGATCCTTTCGAGAACTCTGAGAAATCTGATCTCTTTTTCGCTTACATATTCTGTAGAAAATAATGACACCATATAAAAAATTAATGATTATCTTAAAAATCTTAGCCGGACAACTTTTTATAGTAAGATTTTTTCCCCAGGCTTTAAGATATGAATATTTACATTAGGAAACTTATTTCTAACTTTACTCTTGAATTCCTCAGGATCAGCTGATATTAATGGGAAAGTATTGTAATGCATAGGTATCACGTGTTTAGGCTCTAAAAGCTCTACTGCTTTGACAGCCTCGTCCACACCCATTGTGAAATGACCTCCTATTGGAAGCATGACAACCTCAGGTCTATATAATTCTTTGATAAGTATCATATCGTAAAACACTCCTGTGTCTCCGGCGTGATAAAATGTTTTTTCAGAAGATTTTATTACGACACCTGCTGGAGAACTTCTTATTGAGCTATGAATCGCTGGCGTGAATATTATCTTTATATCAGAGCTTAACTTTATAGGTCCCCCAATATTTGCTCCAATAATTCTATTCTTATCTTTTATCTCATCTCCTACATATTCTGCTATCTCATATAATGACACAAAGATCGTCTTTTTATATCTTTTCATTATGTCTACTGTGTCGCCCAGATGATCTCCGTGATCATGAGTGACTATTATGTAATCAGGCTCTTTGATCTTGTCTAAAGACACTGGTGATAAAGGATTTGTTATCCAAGGATCTATCAGAAATCTTTTGTTAGAAACATAGACCTCAAAAGCTGCGTGACCAAACCATGTTATCTCAGCCATCTAAGACCCTATAGAAATAATATATAAAAAATAAATATTTTTATCTCTAGAGTACAAAAGAGATTTGAATTTAAGATCAAAACTATCAGCTTGGTTTTATAAATAAAACTGGCGAAATCTTGATCTTTACTCTAGTTCTCATAAATTCTTCTAGACCAGATACTTTAATGGCCTCCTCAACCTCTTTATCATCAGCTCCTCTTGATATATTTATCTTCTTATCTGTCACTTCAATATGATTAATATTTACTCTTCTTCTCTTCACTCCTGTGAGACTCTTTGGACCTGTTATAAGAACAAAATTATGATCTATTATATCTACTATAACACATTTTCTACCAGCCTCTCTTCCTCTCAACTTGACACATATTCTTCCGATCTCTATCACAGGCGTCTTTTCTTCACCGGCAAATCATTTATAATAAAAACTTATAAAAATATTTGAAGGTTCTCAGCTTCTTCTAAAACGCGCATATACCATCGCATGATCTTTGTCAAAAGGCTCTAGATGTATCACATCTATTATCTCAAAGCCTCTGTTTTTAAGTGTATCAATCTCTCTCTTATATACTTCACTAGGCTCTAAAGTGACGTCTACGCTTCTGGCTTTTATAGCCAGAAGCAGATATCCGCCGTCTTTGAGATAAAGATCTGCGTTGTCAGAGACTATAGCAGCCTGATCAGGCTGTGCAACATCTGCATATATGCCGTCAACAAGATCAACTATAAATCTATATTTCAGAGGCATTCTTGCATCAGCAAGTATAGGCACAAGATTTCTTCTAGACTCTGCTACTAAAATAAAGTCTCTCATAACTCTCGGGGCAAACTCTACTGAATATATAACTCCTGAGAGACCTACAATATCAGATATGTGACTCGCTGTAGTACCTGAGCCGGCTCCTAAATAAAGTATTTTATGTCCAGGAGCTATAGGCAGCTCTTTTAATCCTCTTAATAATGCTCCTCCTAATTTGCTTCTATAAGGATTCCATTCTCTATATTCAACACCTCTCCATTGAAACAGTCTTTCTCCATAGACTCTTTTTCCAGGTGTCAGATTTTTAGTAGCGATCTTGGCTTCTCCGCCTTCAAGTTCCACTACATACACATTCTTATAATTAGGATGCTCCTCTATCTTTATTATCTCTGACATATGTTTTTCTCCATTTATCTTTTCAAAAGCTGGCTATTTATTTTTCTTTTTTCTCACGTCTCTTCTCTCTAGTAGGCTTTTTCACAGGCTTCTCCTTCTCTTCTCTAGGAGGAGGCTTTGCATAGACCTGTTTAATCTCTTCAATTCTCTTCTGAAGAGCCTCCTTCAGCTTATCTCCTATATATCTTCCTGTGTAAAAATCTATTCTAGCCGCTATACTCAGCTTCGTAGCTAATGCTCTGGCTATCTTACCTCTCTGCCAACGAGGTGCTCTATGTATCTCTGGATATTGAAATATAACTCCATGTTTCGGAGGTTTGCCGCCAGTCCTAAGAGCTCTGAAGAGAGCTTTTTCAGCACCTAAAACTTGTATAGTGCTTGCAGGAGCTTTTGCAAGTTCTTCTAAGCTTCCTGCCAGACTTAGCAGACGAGCTCCTAAAGTAGGTCCTACAAGAGCTGTTACGTTTGGAGCCACCTCTCTCATTACTGAAGAGAGATAGTCGGTAAGGTCAGCTCTCAATCTGAATAGATCAAGCATTGTTTTTGCAAAAGATCTTATTGATTCAAGATCTGCTTCAGAAACTTCTGAGCCCATGCTTTTTTTAGACGCGCTCACAATCTTTTTAGCAAATGATTCGCTGAAACCTATCTCTGTCAATTTTTCGATGCTTATCTCATCTCTGTTAGGTATGTTATATACAAGCTTAGCATATTGCTCATGATCTTCAATAAGCTCGTCAGCTTCTGGAAAATGAATGCTATACCATTCTCTTAATCTAGCTGCGAATAGATTCAAGGTCTTATCTATGTCGTCTATTGCTCTAATAACCTGTATAGCCAAAAGATCTCTTTTCCCAGCAACTCCTCTAATCTCTCTTCTAGTGATCTCTATCGCGGTCCTCTGTAGAAACTCTGAAACCTCATTCTCATCTTTAAACAGGCCTTCCGCCACGTATATCCTCGCGATCTCAGATCTTAGTTTAATAAAGATTTTTGACAAAGGATCTGTCTCTGTTTTTAAACCTTTCTCTGAGACTTTTTTTGCTACATCAGGATCCTCTGTGACTATTATTCGATCGCTCATCTTATCTTTCAACTCATTAATCACCTTATCTAAGACAGGATCTGTCTCACCAGACTTTCTTTTTATGATTGTCTCAACCAACTGATCAAGATCTTTAGTTCTCAACTCTTTTAACACTATGTCTCCATTCTCATCTAGAACAAAAACTCCTAGAAGATGTTCAGCTAGATAGACTTTACTGCTGCTCATTATATCATCCGAAACAATATTTATGAACAACATTATTTATATTTAAGGATTAGAATATGAGGTCTCTAAAATGAAGACTTTAGTTCTTTCTCACGGAGACTGCGACGGAGTCATCTCAGCAGCATTATATGTGAAACATTTTCTTATAGATATATATCCTTCAAATGTTATAATAGGTTTTACACAGCCTTGGAGAGCTTCAAAAGAGATCTCTAGATTATGTAGAGAAGATTGTGAAAAAATTATTTTACTTGACATAGCTATTGATAAAGAGGTTTTCTCAGCTCTCATAGATCATATAATGAAAGGATCCTCGGTATTAATCATAGATCATCATATGACAACGTCTCCATGGATAAATAAGCTTAAAGAGCTGGGGGTAAATATCATATGGAGCAGATCTACTTCGACACCGAGACTGATGTTTGAGAAGCTGGGTCTCACACCTAATACATATGAAGAGGCTCTTATAGATATAGCTGACGCGTGTGAGGGTAGCGAGCCTAAAGATCCTGATAGAAAAAAATTAGGAGATCTTCTTAAGCTGGCTATATCACGAGATTCTAGCGACATGAATTTCATGAGATCTCTTTTTGAGTTATTATTAAAAGGACGAGAGCTTAAGGATCTTGAGGAGCTTAAGAGTAAAGCAAAAATAAGCAGAATGCTTCTAGATAAACTTATTGAGAAGATATTAAAAGAAGGAGAGAACATAGGAGAATTCATATTATTATCTCTCAAACCAGCAGAATCAAGAATCTATGCAGGTCTTTTTGGAATAGCATCAACAGAGGCAGGCAAGAAGATAAAAAGAGACATAGTTCTTATAAGAGATGAGGACGGTAAAATAGTTGTCACCATAAGATCTTTCAGAGGTAAAGCTCTTGAGGTATGTAGACAGATTATAGCTAAAACATCAGGAGGAAAATATGGCGGACATAGTGAGGCTGCCTCGGCAACTATAAACAAAATATCATTAGATAAGATCGTTGAGATTGTGAGGAGTGTATTATGGGATGTAGAGAGTCTGGAGAAGACTACTATAAAATAGTCAACATACATATCTATAAGAACCTGGATGAATTAAAAGATCTTTTGAATAAATATATTTATCATAAGGATCATATTATAATAATCGTTGGTTACATGAAAATTATTTATAGAGGAAGAGCTTCTTCAGAAGCTGATTATGCTCGTCGTCTTCTCATGATCAAGCCAGATGGAACATTGCTCATTCATGAGGCCCGAGGTAGAGACCCTGTAAATTGGCAGCCTCCGGGATCTATATGTTCATTTGGTATAGAGAATCAAGAGCTTAAATTAAGATGTCAACGTCAGCAGTATAATGAAGAGGTCATAGTATATTTCAAAGATCTTTTTCATATAGGTGTTGCAATACTAGATGTATCAAACTTTTTTGAAGTCAAAGGTGTGGAGAGAGATATTGTGGATCAAATCATTTCGACAGGTCTTCCAATTGATCGAAATGCTAAGCTTGTTGGAAAAGAGATCTCTACTCCTCATGGGAAAATAGATCTTGTCTACATCAATAATGAGAGAAACATAATGTATATCATCGAAGTTAAAAACGAAAAAGCTGGAGTAGCCGCAGTAGATCAGTTGAGAAGATATGTTGAATATATGAAACAACACTCCAGAGGAAGAAACATAATAGGAGTCTTAATAGCAAATGGAATAAGTGATGAAGCAATAAAATTGATTTTAACCTACGACTTTATTTTTCTTAACATCAGAAACTTGAGGATAATAAAAAGAGAGAGAAAACTTGACACTTACCTAAAAGACTCTTCTGTTAACAGCCTATCATCATAAATGTAAAATCAAATAAATTATATTAAGCCAATCATTTTCTTGGGAAACAAGAGATATGAAACGTCCGAAGTGTATATTTAAGATAAAAAGATCTTTTTTATATTCAGGAGGTCTGAGATATTTTTTCTGTTTTAAGAGAGAAAGTCTTTTGAAGACGGTGGGATATTGAGAATAGAGTTTATAGCTTATGAGAGCATGGGCGTTAGAGCTATGAGCACTTTTGTTGAGACTAAAGACATGTTAATATATATAGATCCTGGCGTCTCACTTGCTCCTAGGAGATACGGTCTTCCGCCTCATGAGATTGAGATCAGAAGATTAGAAGAATTGGCTCAGAAAATTTATGAGAAGGCTAGAGATTCAGAGTTTATAATAATAACTCATTATCATTATGATCATCATGATCGTGGTTTAAGAATTCCTCTTGATATATATGATAGAAAAATTCTTTGTATAAAAGATCCTTTGAACAACATAAATTATTCGCAAAAAATAAGATCTTCCGTCTTTCTAAAACTAGTTAAAGATAGAGTTAGATCTATAGAAATATGTGATAACAGAATTATGAGAATAGGCTCTTTAGAGATGATCTTCTCAGAAGCTCAGCCTCATGGTCATGATCCAAGGCTTGGATATGTTATCCAGATTTTTATAAATGATAAAGAGAACACGTTCTTATACACCTCTGATATTGAAGGAGCACCTCTTGAACAACATATTGATTTTATAAAAAGATCTAGTCCAGATATAATTGTTATGGACGGCCCGTTAACATATCTTTTAGGAATCAGACTTCCAGAAGAGATGTTGAGAAGATCTGTTCAGAACACTATTGAGATCATTGAGAAGGTCAATCCTGAGATATTAGTTTTAGAACATCATATTCTTAGAGACAAAGATTATAAAGAGAGATTTAAAGAAGTTTTTAATAAGGCTGAGGAGATGAATACAAAGGTTTTGACTGCTGCAGAATTTATGGGTCAGGAGAACATGTTTCTTGAGGCGTATAGATATAAATTATTTGGAAAAGAGTTTAAAGAAGGATCCTATGAAGAACATGATGAGGCCACAGAATGATCAATATATGTAAATTAGTAATAAATCTGAACACAACGATAGTAGGCGGAGGCTCAGGTCCTTTTAAACCTTTTAACTCGAACATCTCAATGATCCAAAACTCTGAAAACTTGATTAACCTTTCTTCAACATATATGGTGCTTTTTATAATTTTTTTAGTAGGTCTTCTAATGATCTTAACAGGTTTCTTAATAAAAAGATTCAGGAGGAATCTAGAGACTTCTCTAGACAAAATATATAGGTGTGCATCTATATTTTAAATGATGTGAGGTTTAATAGGTGATTTTAAAATGACTTATTATGATGCTCACTGTCATCTACATGAGTATTCTGATAATGATATAAAGGATTTTCTAGATAATGATCTTGTGATAGTAGGTGTATCAGATGATCTTGAGTCTACTGTCAGAACTCTTAAGTTGAGAGAGAAATTTGGTGAAAGAGTTATTCCATGTGTAGGTATTCACCCGTGGAATGCTGCAAAGACAGTTGAGAGAGATGTTGAAAGAGTTATTGAGCTTGCTGAGAGATTTGATGTAAAATGTCTAGGAGAGATCGGGCTAGACCTTGTCTTTGTGCCTGAGTCATTAGATAAACAGATCAAGATCTTTGTAGAGTTTCTTGAATATGTCAAGGGGAGGGATTTAGTTCTTAACATACACTCTCCAGGGGCATGGAGCAGAGTTCTACAGCTTTTAAATAGATATGATGTCGCCAAAGCATTATTTCACTGGTTCACAGGTCCGCAGGAGGTTCTGAAAGAGATCAGGTCTCATGACTATATGATATCAATCAATCCTTCAGTTAAGATACAGAACAAACATCTTGAAATAGCCAGAAAAATTGATATAGAAGGCTTCGTGATAGAAAGCGACGGTCCTTATAATTATAAGGGTCTTCAACTGTCGCCTAAAATGATCTTTTCTACAATAAAGTTTTTATCTGAGATAAAAAATATGAGCCTTGAAGAACTTATTAAAAATATAGAGATCAATTTTAAAAAACTTTTTATATCATAATCAGACTGGTCTAGGCTCATCACATCTCAGAGCCGAATCTATCTCATCAACTGATTAGATCATCCTATAGATGTGCCCCGCCAGACCGACCTGCTTCATTTTCATCTATCTACTGATCAGATATCTCTGCAGGTGTGAGATGGCGGGGCCATTTATATCCTATCTTTCAGTTATAATAAGTATTGTTCTTCATAGCTGACTACGAGAGATCTAGTAGTAGGTTTTTTATAATAACCTTTTTAATATCTATGATATAATTGGAGAGGTTATGAGTAGTAAAGAGAGTAAAAAGAAAATAAGAGGTATAGATGATCTAGATATTTCACCATCTATTATTCAGAAGCTTAAGGAGTCTGGTTTTACAACTGTTGAGTCTTTAGTCACATTAAGTGCACAAGATCTTAGCACCATGATCGGCGTCCCATTACCGACAGCACAAAAAATAATTGCTCAGGCTAGAGAGGCGTTAGACATAAGATTCAAGACTGCGAAAGAGGTTAAGCTGGAGAGAATGAGCATTGGAAGGATCACTACTGGCAGCAAAGCATTAGACCAGCTTTTAGGTGGCGGAGTGGAGACGAAAACTATCACAGAATTCTTTGGCGAATATGGCACTGGAAAATGTTTCTCAAAAGATACTGAGGTATTATATCTCAGAGATAAAGATCTTGAGATAGAAAATATTGAGAAAATGTTCATGAGATATAAAGATGTCTATGGATCTGAGAAGTTAGATGAGGGAGAGATCATATGGCTTAATAATGTAAGGGTGTTGTCGTACGATGATCATATTCTTAGAATAAGTGAGGCTCGCGGGATCTATAGAGAGAAGGTTGAATATCTTTATAAAATAGTTTTAGATAATGGATCAACAATTAATGTCACTCAGAATCATCCTCTTCCAATAGTTATTAAAGGCAAGATCATGTGGATGCCTGCGAGATATGTTAAGCCGGGAGATATTGTCGGAAAGATTAATGAGAAATATCTTGATGACATTTACTTAACATATAAAACATATAACAAAGAGCATGATCTGTTGAAGAAAGCTTTTGAGAACGCCTCTATTGAGAAAATTGATGTGTTTAAATATGATGATTATGTCTATGATCTTGTGATCCCAGATACACACAACTTTATATCTCCTGAAGGTCTTGTTCTACATAACACTCAGTTATGTCATCAGCTTTCAGTAAATGTTCAGTTGCCACTTGAGAAAGGAGGGCTTGGTGGCAACGCTGTTTATATAGATACTGAAGGAACATTCAGATGGGAAAGGATCGAGGCCATGGCAAGATCAAAAGGATTAGATCCTGATGTTGTCATGGATAATATATATTATATTCGAGCAGTTAGCAGCGATCATCAGATGGCTGTTGTAGATGAATTAAGAGAGTTGATCCCTGAGAAGAATATTAAACTTGTAGTCGTAGACTCAGTCACAGGACATTTCAGAGCTGAGTATCCAGGTAGAGAGAATCTTGCTATGAGACAACAGAAGCTTAATAAACATCTGCATCAGCTATTATCACTGGCGGAGGTATTTAATATAGCGGTGGTCATAACAAATCAGGTTATGGCAAGACCAGACGTCTTCTATGGAGATCCTACTGTGGCAGTAGGAGGACATGTCTTGGGTCATGCACCTGGCGTGAGGGTTCAGCTGAGAAAAAGTAAAGGAAACAAGAGAATAGCTAGAGTTGTTGATGCACCACATCTGCCAGAAGGCGAGGCGGTCTTCGCTATAACAGAAGACGGCATAGAAGACATTAGCGAATAATAAAATATTATTACTAAGCTACTAAGAGAGTGCTTTTATTAATTTCCAACTTTGATCTTTATATAGATGTTATGAAGTAGATTAATTATTTCAAATTTAAAAACTATGTCTCTAAATATCATGATATGGTGGGCCGGTAGCTCAGGTGGAAGAGCGCTGCCCTCGCACGGCAGAGGTCCCGGGTTCGAATCCCGGCCGGTCCATATCTCTTAATCATATGATTATTCGAATATATTATTGGGGGTAGAATGGTATTAAAAATAGATTTTCGAGAGATCTTGAGAATATTTAATGAGAGACTGAGAATAGATCAGTCTATAATTGATCTTGCGAATAAATATGGTTATCTTCCATACATGATCTCTAGATATATAGATATGTTAGGTTTTGATGAGACGATAAGACTTTTAGAAGCTTTTGATAATAAAAATATGTATAAACCTGTGATCAGATGTAATGATCTTAGGTGCTCATGTAGAAAAATTACTGAGTCTCTTGAGAGACTAGGATTCAAGCTTTCTCCTATTGAGTGGTCTCCTTATTCTTATAAAATACTTAGATCTTCATCTACACCTAGTATTGGCGCGACACATGAGTATTTAAAAGGATGTTATTATCTCTATAGAGATGCAGCCTCTTTAATCCCGTCCATAGCTCTAGATCCTAGGCCTGGAGATTTGATACTTGATACATGTGCATCTCCAGGTGGAAAGGCTTCTCATATTTTAATGTTGATGAGAGATGAAGGTCTTCTTATAGCTAATGACATATCAAGATCGAGACTTTCAGCATTAAAAGCAAATCTTGAGAGAATGAGATTTACAAGCTACATAATAACGAGATATGATGGAAGAAGGATCCATGAGATATTTAACGAAGAAATCCCCAAGATCATTTTAGATGCTCCATGTAGTGCTGAGGGAGGTATAATGTTTGATCCTGGTAGAAAAAGAAGGACGTCTTACGAAGATCTTATGAAGCTTGTGTCTAGAGAGATCGAACTTTTATCATCATCTGTAGAAGCACTTGCCCCAGGAGGTTATCTACTGTATTCTACATGTTCTATAGCTCCTGAAGAGAATGAGTTTGTTGTATCAAAGATATTAGAACATTATAAAGAGAAGATCGAGATTATACATATTAGAAATAATATATGGGACAGAGGATTGAGAAAATTCTTAGGCATAGAGTTTGATCCTGGTGTAGAGAAGTGTATCAGGATATGGCCTCACAGACATTCTATGGAGGGTTTCTTCATATGTCTGCTGAGAAAAAGATGAAATATATAGTAGTCAAAGATCTTGAGGATTTCAGCCCACTTATTATATACATAAAGAAATTGTATTTTAAAGAATATGAGGATGTCATAGATCTTTTGAAAAAAAAGATCGGTTCTAGAATAGTATGTCTTGATGAAAATTGTAAAGAGATCTTTCTAACAAAAGATCTTTCGATCAACTATCTTGACAAGATGTTGAGAAAAAATGTAGAGGTTATCGGACTTGGAATATTCATCGGCAGTATTATTAAAAAAAGATTTGTTCCATCGCCACATCTTCTCGAAATTATATATAGGAGCATTAACAAAATTAGAGGAGCAGTCTCAGCAGAGAAAGACGGAGTTAAAAACTTTTTATATGGAAAAGATCTTTTGTATCGAAGTCTCAAAGATCTTTATCCGCCGCTCGAGAAAGGCGATATAATAGCTGTCTTAGATAAAGATGATTATAGCGTAATAGGTGTCGGAGAACTTTTAGAAGATCTAGAAAAGATCATGATTTTAAAAAGAGACAAAAGATATGAGAACATGCCTATAGTAGCAAACGTGATGGATCTAGGGATATATTTGAGAGCTCAACACATGTTTATTGAATAAATATGGGCCCGGGGGGATTTGAACCCCCGACCCCCCGGTTATCAGCCGGGTGCTCTACCAGGCTGAGCCACGGGCCCGATATTCTTCTCATTAAAAATATTTTTCAAAACCCTTTTTAACTATTTCCTATAGTTATGTTCATCTAAATTAGAGCTGAAGTCATCTTATATCGGAAGGAAAGATCTTTAGTTATAGAAAAAGTTTTCGCTAAGAGCTTTATCATTAGATAAACGTTAATAAATATACTTAGAAAATATGGTGTTGAGGGGATAATAAATGGCTTTCGGACCTGCAAGTGCTGGATATGATAGAGGCATAACTATATTCTCTCCAGATGGCAAGCTATATCAAGTTGAGTATGCTGCAGTAGCTGTTAGACAAGGATGGACTATAATAGGGATCTTAGGAGGCGATTCTGCTGTTTTAATATCTGAGAAAAGAAAACATGCTCCATTAATAGATCTTGTTGATTTAGAGAAGATATTTATAATAGATACTCATGTAGGTGCGACATTTGCTGGTTTAGGAGCCGACGGAAGAATATTAATTGATTATGCTAGAATAATTGCCGTGAGACATAGATTCATATATGACGAGCCTATTGATATGGAGACTCTTGTCAGAAGCATCGGAGATCTTAAACAACTTTATACACAACAGGCCGGCGTGAGACCGTTTGGAGTGTCATTAATATTTGCAGGCGTTGACGCCAGAGGTGCTCATATATATAAAACAGAACCTAACGGTCTTTACTTCAGATATTTTGCCACTGCAGCAGGCTCTGGAGAGCAGTCTGTGATGGAGTTTCTTGAGAAGAATTATAAAGAGAAGATGTCTCTAGAAGAGGCCATCATGTTAGGTCTGAAAGCTTTGAGAGCATCAGTTGAAACAGGTCTAAGCCCAGAGAGAGTTGAGATAGGCTATGTGACCTTGAAAGATAGAATTTTTAGAAAATTAACTTTAGAAGAGGTTGGCAACTTCATATCAAAGACAGGGGTAGATAAATGAGTTCAAAAGAGTATGTGATAATAAGATTCGAAAGTCGTGGAAAAAGATTCGAGATCCTTGTCAACCCAGATAAAGCTCTCGAGTTTAGAGAGGGAAAGAACATACCATTAGATGAGGTTGTTCACGGAGACTTTATATATAGAGATGCTAAGAAGGGTCTTAAAGCATCTCCAGAAGAGATAAGAGAGGTGTTTGGGACAGATGATAATAGAAAAGTTATTGAAGAGATCCTTAGAAGAGGAGAGATGCAGCTTACCACTGACCAGAGGAGAAGACTTTTAGAGGCGAAGAGGAGGATGATAATAAATTATATAGCTAGAAGTGCTATTGATCCTCAGACACAAAAACCTATTCCTCCATCAAGAATAGAGGCTGCAATGGAGCAGGCTAAGGTCTCTATAGATCTTTATAAAAGAGTTGAGGAGCAGGCTATGGAAGTTGTGAAAGCTTTATCAAAAGTGATGCCTATAAAAATTGCTAAGGCAATAATAAAAGTGAGACTTCCTAAGGAACATGCATCTAGAGCCATAGGGGTCATATCAAGACTTGGTGATGTTAGGAAGAAGAATTTCTTTCAAGATGGCTCGGCGGAGATTGAGCTGGAGATACCAGCAGGCATGCAGAGCGAGGTCATATCAAGAATATCTTCTATAACAAAAGGTGACGCTGTGGTAAATATTGTAGAGGTCAAATAGATATGAGCGTTAAGAACAAGTCTGAGACGCAATCTATAAAAGTTTCTCATAGAGAAATAGTTCTTCCAGGAGATCTTGTTGCAGAAGGAGAGGTGGTTTTTGAGAGATATCCTTATCTCTATAAGTTGAGAAATAAGATCATGTCATCAGTGTTAGGAGTTGCTGAGATAAGAGGAGAGAATAATCTAAAGATCTCTCCGTTAAAAGGTGTTTATATTCCTTCTGAAGGAGATCTTGTGATAGGAGTTGTTGAAGAGATAAATCCTACATATGTTCATTTAGATATAAAAGCTCCTTATAAAGGAGTGTTGCATGCAAATGAGATACTTGGGAGACCTCTAAATCCTTCGAAAGATGTTCTCAGCGAATATGTATCTGTAGGAGATGTCTTTATAGCAAAGATCGAGAGATTCGATCTTTTGAGAGATCCTCTTTTAACTTTGAGAGGAGAGAAAGGATTAGGCAAAGTGACAGAAGGATCTCTTATAGAAGTGATCCCTACGAGAATACCTAGAATAATTGGGAGAAAAAATTCCATGATCGAGATTCTGACTAAAGAGACGGAATGCGACGTGATCGTGGCTAACAATGGAAGGATCCTTATAAGAAGATGTCCTTCAAGAGATCATGAGGAGATATTTGTGAGAGCTGTAAGAATGATCGAGAGCCAACCGTATTTAAAAGGTTTGACAGCTCGTGTAAGAGAATATATTGTTGTTGAGAAAGTTAAAAGAGGTATCATAAGTGGGCATACTTAAACCAGGCATAAAATTATTCACAGACGAGGGTCTTAGAATAGATGGTAGAAGACCTGATCAGCTGAGGCCAATAAAGATCGAGGTTGGAGTATTAAAGAATGCCGACGGATCTGCCTATGTAGAATATGGAAATACGAAAATTCTCGCAGCAGTATACGGTCCTAGAGATCCTGGGGCAAGACATATTCTTCTGCCTAACAGAGCCACGTTAAGATGTAGATATCATATGGCGCCATTCTCAACTCATGAAAGAAAAAGTCCTGCACCATCTCGAAGAGAGATCGAGCTTTCAAAAGTTATTAGAGAAGCTCTCGAACCTGCAGTGATTGTGGAGGCATTTCCTAGAACGGTTATTGATATATTTATAGAGGTCTTAAATGCTGATGGAGGAACTAGAACTGCAGGCGTGACAGCAGCATCATTAGCGCTCGCAGATGCCGGGATCCCTATGAGAGATCTTGTAGCAGGAGTCGCTGTTGGAAAAGTTCAGGGAATTCTAGTCTTGGACGAGAATGAGCAAGAAGATATGTATGGAGAAGCAGATCTTCCTGTGGCTGCGATGCCTACTTTAAGAGAGATCACGCTTCTTCAATTAAATGGTGTCTTGACGGAAGAGGAGTTTTATAAAGCGTTGGAGCTGGCTTGGCAAGGGATTAACCAGATATATAAACTTCAGAAAGAGGCTTTGAAAAAAAGATATGCAGGCGCTGAGGAGGAGGAGTAGACATGTCTATGACGCCTGTAGAGATCCCTATAATACCTAAGATCAGAAAGAACGCTATATTAACATTCTTAAGTAGAGGAACTAGAGTAGATGAAAGATCTTTTGATTCTCCTAGAGAAATTAATATAAAGACTGATCTTATTCCAAACGCGAATGGATCCTCGTATGTAGAGCTTGGAAAAACAAAAGTTTTGGCAGGTATAAAAGTTGAGCCGGGAACGCCGTTTCCAGACACGCCTCAGGAGGGGAATTTGATAGTCTCTGTAGAGTTTCTTCCACATGCCTCGCCAGTCTTTGAGCCGGGCCCGCCTGATGAGAGAGCTGTTGAGCTTGCCAGAATAATAGATAGATCTTTGAGAGATGTGAGAGCTATAGACCTCAGCAAGATGGTCATCACTCCAGGCAGGAAGGTGTGGAACATATTTATAGACATATATGTTGTTGATTACGATGGAAATATGATTGACGCCTCATCAATAGCAACCATGTTAGCACTTTTAACAGCAAAAATCCCTAAGGTCTCTACAACAGAGACAGGCGAGATAATCATTTCAGAAGAGAAGTCAGAGAACATCCCAGTTAAAAAGAAAGTTGTTACAGCAACAATAGCAAAAATAACTGATGAAAACACTGGAAACAAATATTATATAGCGGATCCTTCTCTCGAAGAAGAGATGATTGCTGACACATTAGTGACAATAGCATTCTCAGAAGATGGATTAATAACAGGCATGCAGAAGAGCGGTCTAAGCTCGATACATTCTGATGATATACCGAAGATACTTAACATGAGCAGAAAATTAGCAGAGAAATATCTAGCTAAGATAAACGAATATATAACATTAAAAACATCGACGACTCCATCAATATAATTGTTTCGTCTAATTTTTTGACTTTCTACTCTTCTAGTTTATCTTCTTCTGTATATATTTATAAACTTTCATATATATATATATGGTGTGTCTATGTATAGTGTATATAGATTTTATATTTTCTCTATAGTTTTTCTGATTATATTCTCAATTGTTTTTGTATATTCTTCATCTTATAATTATGTTGTTGATAGAAAAATTTTTATGAATGGTTCTATAGATGTTGTCTATAGAGCTTCTTTTGAGAAGCCTAGAGCATTAGTTAAGATTTACAATGTTGATTATAATGATCCTGTTGTTCTGAATATGTTCATATGGATGCCTAATGGATCTGTTGTTGAGATTGAAAGAACATTTTTCAGAGGATCCTATGGAGAGATCGACTATAGATATCTAGCTAATGTATATGACGAATGGAATAATCATCTGAAAAAAATTGGCGCAAAACCAGGATCGATAGATATAGGATTGATAATACTAGGGACAATACATAAGAGAGATGGAGTATATACGCTGGCAACAGCTGTGCCATTAAATCCGGAACATATATCAAAAAGATTAGGAATAGAGATAACAATAAATAAAGAATTAGAGAAGACACTGAGCATAGAAGAACTCAGTAGAGTCTTTGAGCAATTTATGGGCTTTGGAAATGCGAACGTCTTAGAATCGATCCGAAAAACTAATCTCATTAATCTCAGTTCAAGTTCTTGGCCTCCAGATGTGATCCCAGAAGGACTTTTCTTTGCCTGGGTAAAAATTGATCAAAAGATTGCTAACGGTGTCACCACAGTGCCTCTCTTAGCAGTAGCAGTTAACGGTGGGTGGGATAGAATATACTTTGTTAATTTACGTGAAATCCTTAAAGCCAGCCGGTCACAGGGTGTTAGAGTAGTATCAACTATAGGAGCGGCTATTGGTAATATCTATTCAGGAAGTTTTAATTATAAAGTTCTAGGCTTCAGTTGGACTGCAAACGATGAGACGGCCGCAAATATAGACTATCTCAAGACATTCTATCCGGGCCGTAATTTTAATGGCGAAAGCATTCTGTATGTAGGTTTTATAGCTGATCTAGCTTACGTATTATATAGACTATATTTATGTGCATTTGATCCTATATCCTTCATCAGGGTATGTGTCTATCCTACAGGCACATATGCAAATACTACCATGGTTAGACCTGTCAACGGAGGCCCCTTAACTAACAACATTGTTGTCAGTGGCGTAGCCTCACCACATGATAATAATAATCCGATCACACAAGTGTATAGAGGTTTGTTAAATGATGGATGGTTCCAAGGTCCATATAAATATGCGTCAACCCAAATTTGGGTTGATACTGCTAATGTTGCAAGTGAAGAGAATACTTTAGAAATACTCACCTTGTCTTTAGATGTTATAGGATTGCTAAGATCAGCTGGGGTGTTAGGGACAGTTCTTACTTTCTTAGGCAAGATAGTTAAACCTGTATCTTCAGTAGGTGTCGAAGCCTATTCGTCAAGCTCTTTATTACAATATGGTGTCGTTCAGGTAGTTCTCAGAGATTATTACGACTGGGCTTATTATCAATATGCAAAGTCTCCTGATAAATATGAGTACAATGGCGTGTATTATACTGTGACGATGTTATTTGTTGATGCCTGGATAGATGTACCTTCTAAACCATACAACAGATCCTAGGTTAAATATTTTTTGATCTATTGTTTTTCTTTATTTCTTTATGATTAATATGTTATTGGGATGAGTAGGAGTGGAGTTTGAGGCTAAGTTTAGAGTATCATCTCTTGAAAGAGTTGAGAAGATTCTAAGAGAGCTTGGAGCTGTGTTTGAGGAGGAGGTTTATGAAGAAGATCATTATATAGATCTTTATCCATGTGTCAGACTAAGGGAGAGAGATGAGGCCTTAAGAATAAGAATTTCTAGAGGTAGCAGAACAGGTCTTAGAGGCGAGATCACTTATAAAGGCCCTAAGATCAGGAGAGATCTTAAGATAAGAGAAGAGCTCACCACAGAGGTGAGAGATCCTGAGATTGTTATAGAGATATTTCATCGACTCGGATTTAATCAACACGTTCTTAGAAAGATTCGTAGAATATATAGATTGGCCAACTACAAGATTTTTCTCGATAAAGTAGATGATGTAGGACAATTTGTCGAGATCGAGGTTGAGGGCATTGAGAGGCCTGAGGATCTGATCGAGCATATAAAAAAATTCAAGTCATTAGTGGGTATAACAGGCGATCATATTGTTAAATCATATCTAGAGATGTGGCTTGAGGAGAGAGGAAATGGCTGAGAGACCTCCGAAATTGATCGCATTATTGACAGATTACGGCTATAAAGATCCTTATGTAGGAGCTGTCAAAGGCGTCATATTATCAATAAATCCCAGAGCAGTGATAATAGATATCTCACATGAGATCTCTAGTTATGACATCTCAGAGGCCTCTTATGTGTTAAATAGTGTATACAAAGAATATCCTGAGGGAACAATATTTGTCGTTGTAATAGACCCTGGAGTAGGCTCTTCTAGAAGAGGCGTTTTAGTCGAGACAAGAAGATATTATTTCATAGGTCCTGACAATGGCGTTCTGAGGCCGGCCATAGATGAAGACGGGATCAAGAGAGTTATCCTGTTGAACAACGAGAAATATTTTAGAAAACCTGTGTCGCACACATTTCATGGCAGAGATATCTTTGCCTCGGTCGCAGCATATCTAAGTCTTGGAATAGATCCTTCCGAGTTTGGCGAGACAATTAATCCTAACACGCTGATCCCTTCGCCTCTTAATATAGTATGTGAAAAAATTGATAAATGGGTGAGAACCTTTGTAATACATATAGACCGTTTCGGAAACGTTATCACAGGTTGTAGAACAGATGTACTTGAGAAACTATTAGGACACCTAAGATCTTACCAAGAGATCTTTATTAGAGTGAGAGGTGTAGAGACTTATAAAGGAGTTTTTCATATGACATTTTCCATGGCAAAGCCTGGTGAAATAGTCATGTATCCAGGCAGCATGGGATTTATAGAGCTTGGCGTATATATGTCTTCTTTCGCACGAAAAACTAATTGTAAAAAAGGTGACGAGCTTTTAATAAGTAGAGGAGCATGATCTTTCAGGTGATCCTTGATGACCGTCAGAGGAGTTTTTCCAGGAAGATTTCAGCCATTTCATCTAGGTCATCTAGAAATTGTTAAATGGGCTCTTGAGAAAGTTGATGAGCTTATAATTGTCATTGGGACTGCTCAAGAGAGCCATACTATTGTGAATCCTTTTACAGCTGGCGAGAGAATGATCATGATAAAATCGGCTTTAATAGAAGAAGGTGTTGACATGAGCAGGATCTATATTGTGCCAGTTCCGGATGTCTTGATGAACGCAGTCTGGGTTGAATATCTCAAGCTTTATGTTCCATCATTTAAATATGGCATATCAAGAAATCCACTGGTCATAAGACTTTTCAGAGACGCAGGATATGAGGTGTTGATACCACCTGCTTTTGAAAGAGACAAATACTCCTCCACTAAGATAAGACTATTGATGATGGCTAACGATCCTTCTTGGAGAGATAGAGTTCCTAAGGCAGTTGCCAGAGTAATTGATGAGATAAATGGTGTTGAGAGACTGAGAGAAGTCTCTGGAGTAGATTAACATGATAGAGATCGATGGAAGCTTCGGAGAAGGCGGCGGTCAGATACTTAGATATGCTCTTGCATTATCAACTATCATAGGAGAGAAGATCAGGATAATTAATATAAGAGCTAAGAGAGACAACCCAGGCCTACAGAGACAGCATCTCACAGTTGTCAAAGCCTTGGAGAAGATATCTCGAGGACATGTCGAGGGAGCTGAGATAGGGTCTACAGAGATAATCTTTGAACCTCGAGGAATATTTGGTGGCGAATATGTATTTGATATAGGGACCGCAGGCTCTGTAACACTTCTTCTACAAAGCGTTCTCCCAGTCCTCGCATTTGCAGATAGACCTTCGATATTGAAAGTGAGAGGAGGAACAGATGTTCCGTGGAGTCCAACATATGACTATTTCAATAATGTCTTCATAAGATTCTTAAATAGATTAGGCTATGTAGTTGAGCTAAGATTATTAAGAAGAGGCCATTATCCTAGAGGTGGTGGAGAAGTTGTTGCCGAGATAAAAAATAATCCGAGAGGATTCACATCTATACAGCTTGTCGAGAGAGGAAGGATAATTGAGATAAGAGGAAATAGTCATGCAGTCAGACTCCCACGACACATAGCCGAGAGACAGGCGTCTGCCGCATATGAGAGATTAAAAAGTTTAGGCATTGATGTAGTCATAAAAATAGATATAGAGAGCTATCCTCCAGACAAAGATCCTCATTACGGACCTGGGTCAGGAATAGCTTTGTGGGCTATTACAGAGAACAGCATATTAGGCTCAGACAGTTTAGGAGCTAGAGATAAAAGAGCTGAAGAAGTAGGAGAAAAAGCTGCCAGAACATTATTCGAGGATCTTTCAACAGGATCAGCTTTAGACAGACATATGTCTGACATGATAATACCTTATCTAATATTTTCAGAGGGCACGAGCATAGTCACAGGCTCTATGCTCACAATGCACGCATACACAGTACTAGAGATCTCGAAAAAAATGATTCCAGAGGCAAGAATAGAATATGATGGAACTCTCAACAGACCATTTAAACTTATCATAAGAGGAGTCTCAAGAATATTATAAGTTATGATAATCTAACAAAGCTAGCGAGAAAAATTTTTATTTTAACATGAAAATACTATAAATGGCGAGACCTCAGCCGCACGACAATCCCCGCGAGTGTCCGCGGGCGAGTGGGTGCGGACTGGGTCCCCCTGGTCTTCATTCCGTCTGTTATAATCTTCTTATAAAGAATTGTTGAACAAATTCTTTAAATATCTTAATGTTGCCGACATCTCTTAACATATTTGAAAGATCTTTTAAAGCTTTCTCAACAGGATCTCGATCTCTAACGTATTTGCCGAAGAACCATATTATAGAATCTAATCTTATGAGAGGTATATCACATATCTTAGAGACTATTGACCACGCCTCAATAACTCTCTCTTTCTCTCTCATTATTTCTTCAACAATATCTTTTGTCTCTAACACATCAATAAGGCCTGATGTATAGCTGATCGCGGCTACTCTTCTATCTACAGGTATCTTAATCTTCTCCACTCCTCCCGGCTCAATATCACATATTTTTGATACATAATACATCATTTTAGCTGAAAAAACGATAGTCTTATCATAAATATTTTGTCTCAAGACCTCAGCTAATCTTGACACCAATAGATCAAGATTTTTTATATATTCAATATACCTGACGTAAAGCTCTATATGAAATTGTGTTCTACGAATTCTCTCGAGACGTTCAATTTTTATCTCTCGAGAAGCGACATTTCCTCTGGAAGAAAGAAGAAAATTTCTGAATCTTCTCCAAAGATCCTCAGGATCTCCCACTCCACTGGAGAATTCTTTATATCTAGCAAACTCCCACCAGTATTCCTCACCAGTTGCTGAAAGTTGATAAGATACAATCGAGTTTAACACTGTGAGTAACGCCAAAGAATTACATTCTCTCAATTCATTATAAAGCTCCTCCAAAGCTTTATACTGAGGATCTTTTCTCTCGAAAACTTCTACTAATTCCACACCGAATCTCTTTAGAATCGTCCCCAGCTCTTCTGCTCTATAGATATTTATAGAGACTCTCATAAGAGACACCTGATTTCTTCTTATATTATTAAAAAAATAAAAATTGTAAAATTGTTGAAGATTTTTATCTTAATATCTCATTGAGATACTGAGTGAAGATATTTATGAACATGTCTATCTCGTCATCATTATGAATCATTGATGGTAAAAGATGTATTGTATCTTCACTTATATAAAGCACTCCTCTATTTCTAGCATATAAATGAAATATTTTTGGAAGATCATCATTTATTTTCTCTAATCTAGTCGTCCTATGATCCCACGGTCTTCTAGTGGTGAAATGAATACCCAACATATTTCCTACACCAGTGGTCCAACATATACGATCATTCTCTTCACATATTTTATCTATTTTTCTTCGAGCATGATCCCATCTGTTATTAAATTCTGTATAAAGATCCTTATGATCATATAAGTATTTGACAAGAACATATCCAGCTATCATATTCACAGGATTACCTACGAAAGTTCCTCCATGACCACTTCTCTCTCTACCTTTAGGTCTCTTGATATGATCCAAGAGATCCATGACATCAGATCTTCCTCCAAAAGCACCAGCGCCTGGGAATCCTCCTCCTATTATCTTACCATATACAACAAGATCAGCCTTAATATCATAATGCTCCTGTCCACCACCATATGCAAGTCTGAAACCTGTTATAACCTCATCAAAAATTAATAATGAGTCATTCTCTTGAGTCAGTCTTCTAAGCTCTTTCAGAAAATCTCTTCTAGCCTCAATACATCCTCCAGCACCTAAAACAGGTTCAACTAATACCGCGGCCACATCGTATGTCTTCAGATATTTCTCTACAACATCAATATTGTTATAAGGAGCTACTAAAGTATATTTCACAAAGTCGTGTGGGAGACCTAAAGTCTCAGGATCGTTATAAGGAGGTGTTACTCCTATATGGATCTGATCTAGGCCTCCGTGCCATCCTCCTTCAAACTTAATTATATACCTCCTCTTATTATATGCTCTTGCTAATCTCAATGTATACATGTTAGCCTCTGTCCCGCTTGATGCAAATCTTATCTGTTCAATATTAGGTAAAGTTTTTGTGAGAAATTCTGCATATTCCACTGCATAAATATTTTCATAGCCGAAATGAGTCCCCTCTCTGATCTTATTTGATATATTATCTATCACAAAATCAGGTGAATGCCCAAGAATATGAGTCCCATGACCCATCCAAAGATCTATATACTCATTCCCATCTACATCCCATACTCTCGTCCCTTTTGCTCTCACTATATACGCTGGATACGGCGAGTAATATCTTATCGTATAGCTCACTCCACCGGGTAAAACTTTTCTGGCTCTCTCAAATAATTCTTTAGATCTTGAGGTTTTCTCAAGATAGATCTTGAGATTCTCATCATACACCTTTTTTAGCTTTGTCTCATCGATTTTTATCAACTCAGGCCCCCTCGAAAAATTGTCTATTAATAAATTAAAGAAAGTTAACATATTTTTCAAGAGGATTTATGAGAGTCGCGTTAATAGAAAAACCTGGCGAACCTGAGGAGGCATTTAAAATAGTTGAGAAAGAAGATCCTGTCCCTAAAAAAGACGAGGCACTTATAAAAGTTTTGTACTGCGGTATTAATCATCTAGATCTTTGGCAGAGAAGAGGGTCTAGAATATTTGCAGAACAATATCCAAGAATCCCTGGGTCAGATGCTGTGGGCATCGTAGAGAAGATCGGAGGATCATATGGAGATGTTAGAGAGGGAGATTATGTAGTAATAGCTCCTGGATGGGGAGACGGTATATGTATGAGATGTCTTGTTGGAAAAGAAGATGAGTGTGAGAACTATAAAGTATTAGGTTATCACGTCCCTGGATGTTATGCTGAGAAAATCGTGGTACCTCTCAAAGCATTATATAAGATACCTGAGAAAAAGATCAGTGAGAAAAATTTGATTGAGTTGGCAGCTATACCACTCACGTTTACCACAGCGTTTCATGGGTTAGTGACTAAGGCGGAGATATCTCCGGGTGATAAAGTTTTTATATGGAGCGCAAGCGGTGGTGTAGGAGTTGCATCAATAAAAATATCGAAACTTTATAATGCTTATGTAGTGGCTCACACGAGAAGCAAAGAGAAAGCTGATGTTCTTAAAGAGCTGAGCGCTGACAAAGTTGTGGTGGGAGAATACGAGGATTTAAATAAAGAAAAGATCGGTGAGGAGTTTGATATAGTAGTAGACTACATAGGTGCAAAAACATTCAATAAATCCATAGAGATTCTTCGTAGAGGAGGAAAATTGATATTTTTCGGAGTGACATCCGGCTATGAGACAACTCTGAATTTGAGAATATTATATACAAAAAGGATCTCTATACACAACATTTACATAGGATCTAGATGGGAGTTCATAAAGATCATAGATCTATATCTCAGAGACATGTATAAACCTTATATATTCAAGGTTCTTCCATTAGAACAAGTTGTTGAAGCACACAAGATCCTTGAGAAAGGTCTTGTCGCAGGAAAAATAATTTTAAGACATTAAAAAAATCCGTTGTGTTAGAATATTTTCAGAGACCTCTCTCATACTTAAAAAGGGTTTTTCTTTTTTACGGAGAACATCATGAAGAGATATACAAGTTATAATAAAGGTATAAGCGAGCTGGTCATAATACTGTTAATACTTGCGATAGCAATACCAGCTGTGATACTTCTACAGACGTGGCTCACAAACCAGGTCTCGACAATGCCAGTGATAGATAAGGTGAGAGCATCATATCAAGTCTCGTATCTAGACACAGGAGGAACATTAGTCACTATACGAATTACTAATGACGGAAAATATCCTGTTAATATTTCTAATATAAAAATTATGTATAGAACGTCTTCATCTTTTGGAACAGTAGGAGTATATGACACTAACAACACCTCAGATCAGACGTTTAAATTAATAGATCCTGTCAATTTAAGCTATGCAACCCTAGAGTCTGGCAAGACGTTATACATCACTTTACAAAGCTCATCTAGAGTAGCTGTTGAAAAAGTTATTCTAGGAATCATATCCAGCGATAAGCCTGGCATTGTGACACAATTAGAGGCCTCTGGCAGCTAGAGAAAGGTGATGATCTAATGAAGATCTTTTTTAATAAAAATAATTTTATTTTTTTAAAAAAGATCTTTCCCATCACCCATTATTTTACTCTTGAAAGAAAATTAATAACACACGAAAATGTTTCATTAAATACTAACAAAGATCTTGACCTAGAGATCAAGAGTTTCAATGATAATGAGATACTATCAGAATATAATGTAGGACTTTATAGAGTAAAGCTTGTAAAAAATTCTGAGGAATATAGATATATAGCTGAATATAACCCAGCTTTCAAAGATAAAATAGAAAAAATATATAATGAGATCGACAAATTAATCAATTATTTTATTATGAGGCTACCTGATAAACGTGTTATTGACGAGATAAATGCTAGAAAGATCATCAGAGAATATTTTGGAAAAAATGATCAGGATATAGATCTAGTGTATAATATATTAAAAGAAGAGTTAGGCTATAAAAAACTACAGGTTTTAATAGACGATCCTTATGTAGAAGATGTAAGTATAAGCGGATCTGGATATGTATGGATTAGACATTCATATATATACTCTATGGATCCTAATATAGATCTTGTGAAAACAAATATCTATATAAGAAATAACGAAGAGCTTATAAGACTTCAACAAATTATTGCTAATAAAGTTGGCAGGGCAGTCTCATATACTAATCCTATTCTTGATATACAACTTCCTCTTGAGGAAGGTGGACACAGAATTCATATAACTGGACTAGCAGTGTCTTATGAGAGGCCTGAGATAGTCATTAGAAAAAACATTATGAGAAAAGTGTCTGTAGAAGACCTTATTAGAAGAGAGATGCTGCCAAGAAATCTTGCAGAATATTTTAGAAAACTTATCATGAGAAAAGGTTCTTTGATAATAGCAGGACCTCCTGGGAGTGGCAAAACAACTCTTTTAAGAGCATTGTTAAATAGTTTCGTGCCAAAAGATTGGAAAGTAGTTATTATAGAAGATACTCCAGAGATTGAGATACCGCCAGACAGTAGCTGGGTCAGATACACCACTTTTGAAAACGGCGTTATAAAAATAGATCAATATATGCTTACGAAGGCTGCGTTAAGATCTTCAGCTAACAGACTTATTGTCATTGGAGAAACTAGAGGCTCAGAGGCGAGAGTACTTGCTCAGGCACTCAATATGGGTCTTGGAGCATTAACAACTTTTCACGGAGGCTCTACAAAAGAAGTTATCGTCAGACTTATGTCTCCACCTATATCTCTTAGAATATATCAGATCTCTACTATACAGGCTGTGGCGGTCTTAGCTATTCATAACAATCGTAGAATCGTTAGATATGTAGATGAGATAATACCAACTCAAAAACCAGGATCTATTAAGATAAGAAGAATATATGATCGTGATAAAGATCCTTATGGAGAAAAGATCTTTGTAAAAAGTTATTATGAGAATAAAGATTTTATGAAAAGATCTATAGAGATCATAACGTCAAAACAAGATTAGATCTCTAAAGAGGAGTATTTATGAGATTATCACATGCGCTAGATAAAATATTTGATTCTTTGGAGAAAATAAACACAATCTCAGATCCAGAATCAAAAATATTCAATAGAAGAAGATTATATATATTAATGATATTGTCAGCAATTTTAGGCATGTTATATCTCACCACTAACTTTATAATAGAATTTGTCTTCGAAACCTTTGAAACACGTATACTCATGTTATCTAATATTCTTCTTATCATGAGTATAATAATTTTGTTTATCCTCATGATCTTATATGTAGTAAATCCTCTGAATAAGTTGTTCGAGTTTAAAAAAGGTGTTGAAGAAGAACTTCCATATATACTTTTGATAGCATCCTCATCTCCTTTCTCAGGCGATGAAATGGGCTTTCTGATCAAGAATATATCCTCAAGACCTAATGTTATTAAGATATTCAGATTTTTTGGTAGAATAGCTTTAAAAACTAGGAATCTAGCTATATACACAGGTTTCACTGAGGCGTTTAAAATAGTTAGTGAGTTGACGCCCTCGACTATTTATAAGAGATTTGTAAGAAATTATATCAACAATAGATCTCTAGGGATTCAGAGAGAATATCTCTTATTAGTCTCTGAAGATTTTTATAGAGATATTGAGAATAAAATTAGAAGACTGGTTTCTGTGAAAATAAATATTTTGACAATATCTTTAGTTATCTACACTATTATACCTATAATCACATCTTCTCTCTCGGTTCTTCAAGGAGAAAGAGTTATTTTATTAACAAATTTTCTCTTGATAATCTCATCTATCTTCATACTTCTAATAACGCCTGGTCATCCTCTTCCTCTAAAAACAATGAATGAGCCCTTGATCAATAGACTTAAGATCTTAGAGTACTCTTCATTCTTCTTATTATATATGCTTTTAATTATCTTTCTCACAAGATCTTTTTATAATAACCTTTTCATACAGCTTCTAGAGATCTTTATATTAAATCATCTAGATCTTTATCTTCTGATAACACTTTTCCTAAGCATTCCCTCACTTGTTTTATTAATAAGAATCTTCAGAGAAGTATCTGTCACAAAAGAAGTTTTGACATTATCACTTGCTCATATAAAAGTTTTTAAAGAACTTAACAGCTTTGATGCGACAAAAATTCTTCTGAAAAGAGGATATAAACGACTATATTTATGGATCGGGAATTATATCATGTTTGTCATTGAGTATATGAGAGAGATCAGTGATTTAGCCAGTGACTTATATGAAAAATTCTGCTATAAGATCCTAGATCTTTTCTCGGTCTACAAGAATTATATGATTCAGATGATGATGACTTTACCATTAGTATTTTTAGAACCTATATTATTCAGAGAAGTTTTTCATATAGTCGGAAACGAGTTGATAGTTTTAGAACTTTTGATGTCCTCTATAATCATGACATCATCAATAGCTTCTAAAATAATATTTGATGATCATATGAATGGCCTCATAGGATCCATTATTTTAATACTTTTCATAAAAAGTGGAGGTGTACTGTTTTGAAAGAAGTCTCAAGAAAATATCTATATGTCGAGAGACCTTACATATTTAGAGGTCTTAAAGAAATATTTATTCCTCAAGATCTTAAAAATATGATCTTGCTTAAGATATCTAGAGAAAACGTCTTGTTAATATATCCAGAGGTTAGATATGATAAGATCATAATCTTGCGAAGACCTTATCTAATAACACATAAAGAATATTATAGCGAAGATGACGAATGGATCTATATTAAAAATACAGAGATCTTCAGATGTAAAAAATCTGGGTCGTGTGAACAGCTCATTAATATAAAAGATCCTAATAGATATGTTTATCATATTTTTCTGAGATATTTAGTTGAAGAAGATCCTGAGAGAAAAGAGGTTAAAATATATGATCTGAGGGATAATAGAGAAATTCTCAGCATAAATAAAATAGATAATATAAAAACAGTTGATTTCGGAAAAACAGGTTTCATGCTACTGAAGATCAAAGGCAGACCTCATATTTTTATAAATGAGAAGCTTTTTGAAATAAATGAATACTGTATGTCTGAAAACGTTGGAGAAGCTCTCGTAGGTATAAGAAGCGAAAGAAAGATCTATGTCTTCTACGGTCATAACTACTGGAGATATAATATGTATGAAAGCTATGGAAAAAAGATCTCGTCATGTAGCTCCGGTCAGAACATAGGATCAGTTGTTATAGATGATGAAAAAACTTTAGCTCTTGACCTTGATTCAGGTGTTGAAATTCCTCAGAGAGTAAAACCTATTAAAAATCTTAAAGACAAGATCTTGCTGTTAAATCTAGACACCAAATGGCTGATGATTTACACAGATTATGGAATAAGATATCTGACTAAAATTGATAATAAAAATTCGAAGATATCTTTCATAGGTTTTCTACAAGATTTTATAATTCTCAGAATTGATAATGAAGTGAAAATGTTTCTTAACACGTATTTAAGAACTATAGATAGAGTTAAAGATGATCAGCTCATATCGCTGTCAAAAGATCTTTTGATCATGGATGAGGGAGATAGGTTAAAGACATATAATCTAAACGACTTTACAAAGAGATATTATCCTAAGAAGAATTCGATAGAGTGCGTAGGTATTGATAACAAGATATATTGTCTCGAGAGATATAAAGGATTTATTTATGAACTTGATCTTAATGAGAGTCAAAGTATTATGATAGGAGAAATATTTGAAGATAGATATGTGAGATTAACAAACTATCCCATTGATGCAACTGATTTAGAAGTTATTAGAGGAGTCAAGATAGAAAGAGATGGAGAAATAATTATTTTACCTAAGAATCCTATAGACAGTGATGAAATTAAGATCAAGATAGATCTTGTGTTGAGCACAACATTGATCAATCAAACAGTCAGAGGATTTAATAAAATAGTAGAAATGGATGATCCAAAGATTATATATTCTAGAAAAGGGTTATCAAGAAAATGTTTAGACAAGCCTTTATTTAGAACAAAGATAATTTTTTCATCAGAAGAGGCTAAGTATTACAAGTATTTGCTAGAGCTGAGAGATAATGAAAATAAGATATTATATAAGACACTAGTAGGTGAGAAAGAGCTTGATGACAACAATATGCTAACCGCTTGTATAGATCTTGATCTTAAGAATATATCATCAGACAAGTTAACAGCCAGATTATATGTTGTCGAAGAACCTGAAGAATATATTGATATCAAAAAGATTCTTGATGTGAAAAACGTCTCTTTTGAACAAAGAGATATAGAATTTCATTATGAAGATCTTAATGACCAGATCAAGATACATATCATAGACCCTGTTGATAAGACTAAAAAAGCTGAGATCTATATAGAATGTAATGAAAAGAATTATAAAATAGGAGAATATGGGGATCTTAATAATATAATTATTCCTAAAGACGTGGTTAAAAGTATATGTAACGAGAACTTTAGAATATCTCTATGGACTTACGATGATGAGTTTATATGGGGGCTTTCAGGCAAGATCATTTTAGATGAAGATGTGTATAAGAAGATCGAGAGCTTATTACAGAGACTGAAATTATATAGTAATGAAAGGATTATAGAGAATTATGACAAGATCATTCTACCAAGAACATCTTATCTGTATATAAAGACTTCGAAAGATACATATTATAAATATGTTTCATATGAAAAGGATGTTTATATAGACTTTCTTAAAAAAGGTGATAATTTGATTAAATTATCTGAGAAAGCTCTCATCTATGGAGGAGTTCTTGAAGTTTTTGATGGCATTCATAGAGAGATACTCATGTTAAGACCTATAGACTTCTCAGATCAGATCCTTAATGCAATAAGACAATCAAAGATCTTGTTTAACGTCATATATTCGAGGAGATCATGATGTTTGAGAGATATCTTAAGCTGATTTTTGGCGTTGATAATATAAAGATCAGAAGCAATTATATAATAGGCTGTGATGAAAAAAGTTGTATAGCAAAAGGTTTTCTTGTTGTTAGAGAGATAACAAGAAGTCTAGAGGATCTTCATGACGGAGAGTTGACAGGGTTTTTAAATAATTTTGTAAGGATTCTTTCTAAGCCTTTTCCTATAGAGATAAGAACTGTTTTTATACCTATTGATAAGGAAAAGTTTTTAAACAAATTAAATATTGCGATTCAGACTAAAGAGATCGTTAGAGAGAGCGATCCTACTAATGAGAGGCTTGCCACAGAGCTTGAGAGATTGAGAAGACTTAAAAAGAAGATCCTTGAAGGGGATACCCCCTATAACGTGGCCATGATCATCATTGTCTCAGCTGAGGGCTCTAACGAAGAGGATGCTAGAGAAAGACTTATACAAAGAATGAAGATTTTAGCACAAGATCTTAAGGATCTAGGGGTCGTGGTTGAGGAGGTAAGAGGATTGTTTATATTAGAGGTTCTTAACAGATTTTTTCGGATTTAAAACAAAGTTTATAATAAAGATCTTGAGAAAAATGCTTCACAATTATAGAGATGAGGTATGGACTTCAGAGAGAGCTGTCTTATTCTCTCCTTTAATAAAAAATGTTCTTTTACATAGAAATCCTCATAAGACAGGTATTCCCATTGGGAGGATACTTAATGACACAAGAATAATATTCTGGGATCCTTTCAAAGCTATTAATCCGCATATACTTATCGTAGGTCCTACGGGCAGCGGAAAAACAGAGACGTTATTAGCTATTCTAAGAAGAGCTCATATTATTTATAACTCTACAATTATTTTTGTTGATGTAAAAGGTGATATTATAAAAAGATTAATAGAGAGAAAAATAGATCATGTTTTAATAGACATTCCCGATACTTCCTTAGGCTCTCTCGAGCCTTATTATACATCTTCATGGTTAAGACTTTATCAAGTTTTTGATAGTATTGTTGAAAGTTATGAAATTGATGATCTAAGGCTTCAAGGAGTGTTATTTAAAATTCTTAAAAAAGTTTATGAGAAAAAAGATGTGCCAAAATGGGAAGACGTTTTCTCAGAGATATCAGAAGAGGAAGATCTTAATGGAATTATAGAAAGAATTCTCAGAGAAATCGCATCTTTAGATAGAAGAGATACGGGACATTATAAAATAGTTAAGAACAAGATTAATGTTATAACATTAAGAAGTTTAAGCAAAGAGAGAGAAGAGCTTTTAAGATATGCTATAAATATGATTTTTCAAGACATGATCAATATGACTTCCAGAGAAAATCCTGATGATCAGGTGAAAACTTTTTTAGGTCTAGACGAGGCTTGGATGTTATTAAGCAGAGGATTATCTAAAAGAATCATTAATTTGATGAGACTTGCACGAGGATACGGATTATCAGTCGCGTTAGCAACACAAGATTTCAGAGATTTTGGAGAACATTGGGATCTGATTGTGGAGAACATAGGATTATTAATCATAATGAGCAATCCTAACAGAAACTTCTGGAGAGAAGCCTCAGATTTTCTTAAAATAAACAATAAATTAATAGAGGATCTGATGATTCTTATGAAAAGAGGCGATGCAGTAATTAGAATATTGCCTGATCCAAGGCCTATACCTATCTCTATAGATATAAATGATTAAAAAATTAAAATCTTTTTATTATATCTCTTTGAAGAAGGTGTATAAGAGAGGTTTGAAACCTCTTTTCTGATAGAAGTCTACAGCTATCTTATTCATAGGAGGAAATTCTGCACATACAATACTGATCCCTTTGCCTCTCAAGATCTTTACTGCCTCATCTAGTAAGGCTGACCCTACTCCTTTAACTCTATAACTTGGAGACACATAAAGATCTGTTATAACTCCCGAGAATATTGGCTGATAAAACAGTCTAGATCTTATCTCTACGCGAATGACACCTACTATCTTGTTGCCATCTTCTGCAACCAACATGAAAACTTCCTCTCTATCAAATGATTTTGATATATATTCCCTTGCGACTTCTTGAATATCTTCTCTCACACTATATAATGGATCGAATTCTTCATTTAGTTTCTTAAGTCTCACTACTAGCTCAACTATTTGATCAAGATCTTTCTTTTCAGCATATCTGATTCTAAACTGAACAGGATCCATAGGTTACACCTCCATCTAGAGTTGTACAATATCTTTTATAAATCCATTTTTAACCAATGTCTCATATTTTAGTCTCACATTTCTTATTATAGTTGATGCAGTCTCCTCCAGCTCAGATCTTGATCTTTTGATTCTTGCAACACCTTGTTCAATAGCTTTCTCAGCAACTGCCACAGCAGTCTTTACATAAACCTCGAATTCCTCCATAGTAGGTATTATATAATCTTCGCTGATCCCTTTCTCCTCAGCATGTTTTGCTAAGGCTTCTGCAGCTGCAATAGCCATCTCATCAGTCACTGTTCTGGCTCTGACATCAAGAGCTCCTCTGAAGATGCTTGGGAACGCCAGACTATTGTTAATCTGATTAGGAAGATCGCTTCTGCCAGTGGCCACTACTCTAGCGCCAGCTTCTTTAGCCTCCCAAGGCCATATCTCTGGGACAGGATTTGCTAATGCAAAAACTATAGGATCTTTATTCATCATGGCTACCCACTCTTTTTTAATGATCCCAGGACCCGGCCTAGAGGCTGCTATAACTACGTCTGTGCCTACAATAGCTTCTTTAATACCACCTTTTCTCAACTCACCATTGCTTTCGATGGCGATCTTATATTTCCATGGATTCTCAAACATAAGTTTATCAAGATCTTCTCTCTCCGCATGTAATATACCTTTAGTATCCACAAGTATTATATTCTTAGGCTTAGCACCATATTTAACAAGTAGATTATAAGTAGCTATATTTGATGCTCCTGCACCTATCATCGAGATAGTTATGTCAGAGATTTTTTTACCAACAATTTTTAAAGCATTAATAAGACCTGCCAAAGTGGCTGTAGCCGTCCCCTGTTGATCATCATGCCAAACAGGTATATTCATTTCTTTTCTTAATCTCTCAAGTATGTAGAAACATTTGGGACTTTCAATATCCTCAAGATTTATTCCTCCAAAAGCCGGCTCCAACTTTTTAACCGTCTCAATAAAATCATCTGCATCTTTAGCTCTGATCGGGAGAGGAACCGCGTCTACACCGCCTAAGAACTTGAATATGAGAGCCTTACCCTCCATCACTGGGTAAGAGGCCTCAGGACCTATGTTACCTAGACCAAGAACTCTTGTACCATCAGTAACTACAGCGATTGTGTTCCATCTTGATGTTAATTCAAAACTTAGATCAGGGTTTTTAGAGATCGCTCTAGAAGGCTCAGCAACGCCAGGTGTGTACCAGACGGCGAAATATATAAGCTTCTCCACAGGAACTTTAGGTATAGTCTCTATCTTTCCTCCGTAATATCTATGAGCTTTTAGAGCAATCTCATACCATTTATCAACTTCAGATTTTGATGAAGACAATATTATGAAGCCTCCAGATAATAATCTTTTTAAACAAAATATAAATATGTTTATGCAGAGATCAGTATATTTAAATGAGGCCGTCCGCATAACCCGCCTTCTGTCTTAGAGACATTAGGCTAAGCGGCCTACCTGTGCCTCACCACGGCATTCATCGGCACTATTCGGCCTTGCTCTCCTGGGGATCGGCTGTCTCACCGCATCTGAGAGATCATCAGGAGACCAGCTCCATCATCTACATCTCTCTCAGACCGTTCATTTCTGTGCCGATCCAGCGGCTCTCAGCCGCTCTCCTTACGGAGCCAGGTGCCGTGGCGAGGGCGGAGTTTCCTCGGAGACACAAGGTCTCCGTAAGTCTCGCGGACGGCCTCATTTAAATATTTGTTTTATACATTATTAAATATTGTTTTGTGTAATTAAATACAGAGGAGATGTATGAAGACCGTTTTTAAAGATCAGTTTGAGTTCATAAGATATTTAGATATGTTAGGCGGAAGATCCTCTGAATATTATGTGAAACGTGAAGAAAAAGATTTTTCATATGGAATCTTTCCTTGGGAGAGAGAAATAAAAGAACATCTAAGACTTGGTATAATAAATCTAGACAAGCCTCCTGGACCCACAAGTCATGAAGTTGCTGCATGGATCAAGAAAATGTTAGCTCTCAGCAAGGTAGGACACGCTGGGACTCTAGAGTATTAAATCTTTTATACAGAGAGATCCCAGCGTGTCCGGAGTTCTGCCTATAGCATTAGAAGACTCTGTAAAAATTATTAGTGTAATGACTCATACTGTTAAAGAATATATAGCTCTTATGGAGCTTCACTCAAATGTTTCTGAGAATAAACTCAGAGAGATAGTGGAGATGTTCGTAGGAGACATCTATCAGAGACCTCCCCTAAGATCTTCTGTGAAAAGAAGTCTTAGAATAAGAAAAATACATGAGATCGAGATATTAGATCATGTGGAGAGATGGGTTCTGATGAGAGTTAAGACAGACCCCGGGACATATATAAGAAAACTTATACATGACATAGGACTTCTACTAGGAGTGGGAGCTCATATGAGAGAGCTTAGAAGAATAAAAACCGGCATATTCACTGAAGATCTGAACATGATCACTTTACATCAGCTTTCAGAAGCTGTTTATTTATATAATGAGGAGAAAGATGAGACATTACTAAGAAAATATGTGATGCCAATAGAATACGGAGTTGCACATCTTCCAAAAATATTTATCAACACATATGCCGTAGACCCTGTTTCAAGAGGAGCTCAGCTTGCAGTTCCAGGAGTTCTAATGTTTGACAAAAATATTAGAAGAGGAGATTTAATAGCAATCTTTACACCAAAATCAGAGCTTGTAGCCATAGCGAGAGCCGAGATGAATAGCGAGGAGATATTATCTAGAGATAAAGGTATCGTATCAACAACTTTAAGAGTCATAATGAAGCCAGGAGTATATCCTAGATGGACAAGAAAAATCTCAGATGAAAAGGCCGCGGCCGGGATTTGAACCCGGGACCTCGGGATGTCCACCCCCGGCCTATTGATTAGGAGCCCACAGTCCCGCGCTCTACCAGCTGAGCTACCGCGGCCACCACCAAATTAATATAATGCTACTTAAGAATTTAAGAGTTGCTAATTTAAAGAGGAGCTTCTATGACTTAATCTCTTATTCTTTAAATAGTAAATACAGCAGAGATAATTTATACAAAGGATCCTTATGACTTACAGGAGTACAAAGAGATATGATAATCTTAGGATCCTCATAATATATCACAGGTCTTCTATTAATACTGGAGTATGCTATGATCTCCTGATCATTTGAAGAAACAATATTATCTATCAAAACACATCTCGTTTTTAACCCATCGATCATATGAGAGAAGATGTGTAAAGAGCTGTAATTTCTGATAAGAGAGATCTCTACAGCTTCTTTCTCAGAAAACCTCTCTTTTGAAACAAATATGAACATCTCATTAATGTCATTTGTAATATCTGTTCTTATAAGATCTTTCTCAAGAGATCTCGTTATGAAAGAATATTTATTACAGTATTCATATTCGTATGATCCTATATCTTCTAATAACAATTCACTTATAAAAGAATCATTTGTTTTAACACATAGATCAAGAGATCTTGTTCTTAACCATAGATCCTCGGTCGAGATATATCCAGAGAACTTTTTACAAAAATCTTCAATATTCTTAGGATCCTCTGACTCAACAATTATTGACGAGATTGTGAAGCCTAGTCTAAAAACTTGCATATCTATTTTAATATTTGATGTAAAGGGTTCCTTAACTAAAAATATTCTACTGCCTCTTTTATAAAGATCTGCTAATGATCTTATAAATAGATCTAGCTTATAGCTTTGATCTTCTAATTCTTCTGAAGAGCTTATAAGTCTTGGCGTATCAATAATACATGAGCTTTTAAATATCTTAGGCATCTCCGTTCTTCTCAAAAATAATTCTCTCTAACAAATTAAAAAGATCATTTCAAGAACTTTTTGGCTTAATATTTTTAAGTCTCTAATAATTGATTGGAGATTTTATGAAGTCTCCGCATGACATAATATTAAGTCTTCTAAAAGAAGGTCTTGAAGCTGCTGATCCTTATAAAGCTGTCATTAATCATGTAAGGATAAAAAATGATAAAATTATTATAGGAGACAGATACGAAACTGTTCTTAGAAAGATACATGTGATAGGTTTTGGAAAATCTAGTTACAAAATGGCTCTGGCCGTAAATGATCTATTCGAGAAAAATATTGTGGGCGGAGTGATCATAACGCCTGATCAAGAGGGAAGCTTGGGAAATATCTTAGTCTTAAAAGGAGATCATCCTATTCCTAGAGATAATACTCTAAGATCTTCGAAAAAATTGTTGGAGTATTTAGAAAATATTGATGAAAAAGATCTTGTGTTTATCTTAATCTCTGGAGGAGGCTCAGCATTATTTGAGATGCCTTTAAAAGATATAAGTCTTGAGGAAATAGCTTTTGTCTCAGAATTATTAATGAAATCAGGAGCCGACATATTTGAGCTGAATACTGTAAGAAAACATCTTTCAGCTGTCAAAGGAGGTAAACTACTTAAATACATAAAAAGTAAAGAAATATATTCTTTAATAATAAGTGATGTAATCGGAGATCCTATAAGTTTCATCGCGTCAGGGCCGACAGATGCTGACCCGACTACTTATAGAGATGCTGTAGAAGTTATTAAGAGAAGAGGCCTTTGGAATAAAATACCTGATAAAATAAAAGATCTTCTTATGAAAGGCGTGGAAGGCTTTGTAGAAGAGAGTATCAAGCCCGGCGATAAGATCTTGAACAAATGTAGAAACATTGTTATAGCAAGTAATAAAATGTCTCTAGAGGCTATAGAGAGAAAAGCGAAAGAGATAGGCTTCAATACATTATTTCTAGGACCATATATACAGGGAGAAGCTAGAGAAGTTGGAAAAATGTTTGCATCTATTCTCAGAAGTATTAAAAAGATTAATAAACCGATCTCTCCGCCTGGGGCAGTAATTGCTGGAGGAGAGACCACAGTGACAGTCAGAGGAAGAGGAGTAGGTGGCAGAAACCAAGAGACGTGTCTATCATTAATGATCGAGATAAAAGATCTTGACAACGTATATTTCGCCTGTATGGGTAGTGATGGTGTTGACGGAGTTAGTCCCGCAGCAGGAGCTGTCGTGGATAACAAAGCTTATTGGGAAGCCGTTGAGAAAGGTTTAGATCCGAAGACTTATCTAGATAATAATGATTCTTATACTATTCTAAAAAGTATTGGAAGAACTATTGAGACAGGCTATACAGGGACAAATGTTGGAGACTTTTACATAGGGTTACTGACCTCCTCTCCCGCCCTCAAGAGCTAGAGCTCCCTTCGGAGCGGATCATTGGTTCCCCTCATCTATTCGGGGCTACATCTGTCATCTGAGGGGCAGTGAGGGGGGTCAGAGCTCCCCCACGAGGATATATGCCTAGTTTTCTCAATCCTCTCTTTCTAACATTTAGTTTTCCAATAACATCTCTATCAGCCTCGAAGCCGCATCGAGGACATCTAAGTCTTCTATAGCCGACCTCTTCTAATCCTCTATAGTCGCATCTTGGACACTCTGAGGATGTCCCGTTTGGATCGACCTTCACATATGGCACACTATTTTTCTCAGCCTGCCAATCAATCCATCTCTCAAACCTTGAATAACCCATGATAATAAGTTTTCTCTTATGATCCTTAGGAAGTTTTCTCAGAGATCTTATGAGATTAGTAAGATCTTCTCTTGATATAGCATATCTAAGTTCTTTAGCCAGTCTAACTATCTCTAGAGAAATCTTTCTTGTCCAATCATTTAATATGTTTCTAGCCTTCTCATGATAAGATCTTATTCTTCTCAATACACCTCTTCTTCTTCTCCAAGCGAGATACCTAGATGAGGAGTATTTTCTCTGAAGATCCTCTGCAAGTTTGATGTATCTATATGCTCTATCTATAGCTGTATCTTTCTCTATATTAATAATCTCGTCTCCATAGACGATCTTTTGTTCATTAACATCTACACCGATGACATCTATAGGAACATACTTCTTAGGCTTAGGTATTTTTCTTTGAGATCCATAAGATCATCTTATCTCTCTTATATATTAGTCTTGCCTCTCCATTCTTATAATCATCATATCTTCTGTCCCAACCGATTACTCTAAGCCTTATCCCGCCGATGATCTCCACGTAGTCATCTTTCATTCTATAACTAAGCTCTGGATGTAGAAGCATTAATAACTTCTTTACTACTGGTCTTTTTCCTCTCTTAGAATTATTCCTCCAAGCATTTGCATTCATAAGAGCATCTCTATAGCAGTCAATTGCTATTCTAGATGGTAGATTAAATCTCTCAACAAGATCTCTATATAGAAAATTATGAGCCTGTTTTAATGTCTTTAGATTATTATCTAATATTTTATTAATAGCATAATTTAGTGCATCTCTATATCTGTGGAGAAGCTCTATGACGACAGGCTCAGGACTAACCCTCATGCCTATCGAGAGAGTTAGAAAACCCTCATCACCAGTCGCCATAGAGCCCCTCCAAAAAAGATCAGAATACGAAGAATTTATAAACTTTTCTGTCCATCCCCGCCTAAAAGACGAAGCTTTCAGCTGTAATAAGCAAAGGAGAAGGCTTCTGCACATGTACACTAGATCTTAATAAGATCTCTGAGGGATGTATTCAGCTGAGATGTTTATCACCTATTGGAATATGGATCTCTGATGAAGAACTTTTAAAGAAACACAAGATCTCTGAGATATAGCCTGATAGAAATAATTTGTAGAGCCGCCGGCGGGATTTGAACCCGCGACTTCCGGCTCTCCTGGCGACAACGGAACTTATCAGACCGTACAAGGCCGGCGCTCTACCAGCTGAGCTACGGCGGCTTTACTCATATTTTTGTATATCATAGAGATTTAAAAATATTGACCTTCTGATCTTATGGGAAGTTTTTTATTTTATATTTTACGAGGTTATTTCTCGGGTCTAATCTTTTGAGTGAAGATGTTTCTTTGATATCAATGGAGTCAAGCTCTAAAATAGCTTCTGCTGATATAGAGAGCTCTTTGTATAAAGTCTCTTCTGAGAAACTTCTGCCAGAGCCCATAGGATCATATGAAGATTCAAAAGTTCATCTTATAAATAAGATATTACAAAAGCTGTTTCTGACAAACAATGTTCTAAGACTTGTTAGTTTGAAAGATCCTGAGATTGAGATGATGATCAGAGATCTTATGCAGGAGTGGGTTCATGAAATAGGCTATCCTAAATATGATGAAAGTTTTATGAGTAAACTTATTAACATAAAAATTGATATTTTTAATGATCCTATGAAGATGTCATCTGTAGAGAATCTATTGTCAATACTTTCTGAATATAAATCAGATCCTGAGCAATTCCTAAACAAAGAAGTGATTGACTATATAAAGGAAGAGGCTGAAGAGCTTGGAATAAAAGATCTTGTGCCGTGGGATGATAAATATAATTATGTGAGATATATCGCATATATATTATATGTTATCGTGATAAATAACTTAAGTTTATAAACATCAATTGTCTTCTTCAGCAATTCTTTTTCTAGTTAATTCAGTGAAAGTTAAAGTCTGAAGCCACCCTCCAAGATCTTTGTATCTATTCTGAAGAGAGGCTTCTAAACAACTGTCTCTTAAATCACAGAAAGAACATTCCCTATAAATAAGACATAATTTTTTCCTAGGCATTTTATAGCTTTTAACATCAAAAAATCTGCTTAAATATCTTATCAAGTTTTTATCTAAAGGAATATATTTTGTGTCTAAAAGCACATGAAGCCTATAAGCAAAATAAGTTTTCACACCTATCCATGGACATTTTAGAAGCGTTCTCACATCTCTCTTTAATATCTCATCTCTTTTCTCAATATAACATCTCAAAGAATCAACTAGTCTCGTGATCTGATAACTTCTGCCGATGATTTTCATAATTTTCTCTCTGTCTATTTTTAATAGATTCAGAGGATCCTTGTATAGACTAAGAATTCTTCTCATCCACTTTACTGTGTTTTTATGATAATTAGTGTTTTGAGAAAGAAATATTGTTGAAAATATTATGACGTCATCCAGTGGCGAGACGGCCATGCCATAATATTTATACTTATAATACAATGTATAAAAAGGATCTTTTTCAGATAAGTTTATCTCAGAAATCTTCTGATCTAAAAGCCACACGCCTAAAACATATCTAGCGTAATCTACACATTCGCTCCTATGATCTATGGCCTCATAACTGCGTCTATGTCTTATTAATCTCATACCGCTACATACGCCATAAGACTTCACCGCTGTATTATCACCTATGAAGTCTATCATTGGCAAAACATATGATGGATGAAACAATATTCTGAAATCATATGTCACAGGTTGTTCAAATATTTTTCTATACATCATAATAATTTTGAGCCTCGTAATATATATCTAACATGATTGTTATGAGCAGTAGGAGAGATGCTCAAATTTTTCATAAATTAGTGTCTGTAGATGAGGCTGTGGAAATTCTTTATAAAACTTTTGTTGAGGCAGGATATCCAGAGGTTATTGAAGTGTCTATAGAAGAGGCTTTTGGAAAAATCTCTGCAGAAGATGTTTATGCGGATGTCGATTATCCTCCTTTTGACAGAAGTACTGTAGATGGATATGCTGTGCGAAGCATAGATGTGGCAGGTGCTAACGATATAGAGCCTAAGATCCTTAGAATTGTTGGAGAAGTTGATGTAGGAGAGCTTCCTCAGATCGAGATTAGAGAAGGCGAGACTGTCGAGATATCTACAGGAGCAGTCATACCTAGAGGAGCAGATGCTGTTGTGATGAGTGAATATACAAAAAAAGTAGGAGACAAAGTCTTTATATATCGTCATGCATACCCAGGTGAAAATATATCTCAGGCAGGCACAGATTTCTCAGCTGGCGATCTTGTTATCAGAAGAGGAGCTCTGATCACTTATAGAGAGATTGCCTCTTTAGCCGCTGTAGGAAGAGCGAGAATAAAAATTTTGAAGCCTCTTAATATAGTTGTCTACTCGACAGGAAAAGAGCTTGTAAAACCTGGAGAGAGGTTGATCCCTGGAAAAATATATGATATAAATGGATATTCAATAACATCAATATTAAAAGATCTTGGTATGAACGTGGTTTATAAAGGAATTTTAAAAGATGAATATGAGAAGATCAGAGAAGAGATTAATAAAAGCCTCGAAGAATATGACGTCGTGATCACTTCCGGAGGCACTTCTGCAGGTTATAAAGATCTTGTCTATAGAGTGATCGAGGATCTTGGTGGAAAAATATTGTTTCATGGTTTGAAGACTAGACCTGGAAAGCCTACGCTTATCGCCTCGAGAGATAAAAATATATTCATAGGTCTCCCAGGTTTTCCACTATCAGCTATGATGGTTTTAACAAGAATTGTTAGACCAGCTATATTAAGAGTTTATGGACTTGATGAAAAGAAAAATCTTGTTAAAATATTGATCCCTTACAGAATAGAGGCTGGGAGAGGGGTGAGAGAATTTGTTCCTGTATCTATTGTGGAAAGTGAGAAAGGATTTGTTGGATATCCGATCCAGCTTGGGTCAGGATCTGTCTATAGCGTTCTCTACTCAGACGGCTTTATAGAGGTTTCTGAAGACAGAGAGTTTATCGATGAAGATGAAGAGGTTTATGCCATATTATTCTCAGAGAAGATTGTTCCGGCACAGCTTTATTTCATAGGAAGTCATTGTCTAGGTGTTGAGCTTCTTCTCAAGATTAGCAAATTAAGAAACACAAAGATCATATACACAGGATCTTTGGGAGGCTGGCATGCAATAAAAAGAGGCGAGGCTGATATAGCTGGTACACATCTTTTAGATGAGGATACTGGAGAATACAATATTCATATGATAAAAAAGATGGGTCTTGAAGACAAAGTTTATCTGATAAGAGGTTATGTGAGAAAAATTGGATTTATAGTTAGAAAAGGTAATCCTAAGAATATTAGAAGTTTTGAAGATCTTTTGAGAGAAGATGTGATCTTTATAAACAGAAATAGAGGCTCTGGCATAAGAAGCTTCACTGATATAATGATAAAAAGAATATTAGGCGAAAAAGATCCTTATAAAATGATCAGAGGATACTCATATGAAGTGAAGACCCACACTGCTGTTGCCGCAGCAGTCTCTATGGGAAGAGCTGACGTGGGGATCGCCGTGGAGACTGTGACACAGTTTTATGATGTAGATTTTATTCCACTGGCTGAAGAGATATATGATTTTGTAGTATCTAAAAAAGGTTTTAACAAAGAATCTGTGAAAAGATTTGTCGAGACTTTATCAAGTAGAGATTTTAAAGAGATATTATCAAAAACTCTCAGAGGATATAGAGCTCTCGAGAATACTGGAGAGATAATCTTCAGCCCTAGATAAAAATTATGTTGAGATCTTATGACTGATAAATTCGCTAAACACATAGATCCTTATATAATCACGGTTCTTATACCTCTGCTTGTGATTTTTCTATCAATATATATTCACGGGGTCTTAGGAGAATACAGTGATATTTTGTCAATATCTTTAGACAAAAGCAGAGGAAAAGATCCTTTGTACGGGATCCCTTATATAGATTTTAGATTTGAATATCCACCTGTTGTGGCGGGAGCCTGGGGACTGGCCTCTATATTAACAAAGATCTTATATTTCTATGATCCTGTGAAACTTCATATGTATATACTATTTTTTATAAACGGAGTTTTCTATCTAATTTATGTTCACGCAATATATGATCTATATAATCATTATGTCAAGAGTAGTAGACTAGGCATAATCTTATCAATAGCCTCCCCCTCAATGATCTATTATCTAATGTATAATTGGGATATAATAGCAACATCTTTCGCAATACTCTCTTACCTATACTTCTTTAGGGGAAGATATAAGACTGGAGGATTTCTCCTGGCGCTTTCTGTTCTCGCAAAGATATTCACGGGAGTACTGGTTCTCTCTATCATGTATCTGGCTTATCTTTTAAGATATAAAGATCTTGATATAGATAAAAAGATGGCTGAGACCTTGATCCTTTTTATATTAACCATATTAATACCTACATCATTTGTGATGATATATTCTCCAAATTCGTTTGAAGTATTTCTGAGACATCATGGAGAGTGGTATTGTGAAAATTGTTTTTACATAATGTTTACTCAAGATCTATGGGATCCTTTCTTAAGAAATTTATCTAAAACTCTCATGATCATAATGCCTCTCACAGTCTTTCTTATAGTCGTCTCAAGAGGATATAGAGATGAAGTATATAAAAAAGTTCTTGGCTCAGGATTCATATCTCTAGCAACTCTCATAAGCTTCTCCTATGTATATTCTCCACAGATGAATATCATGATAGCTCCATTATATATGATCCTTAACATAAAAGAGATCTTTATATTATTATTAGGAGACATATTTAACATCATGATCATGATATTCTGGTTTAGAACAGAAATATTCACAAGAATAGGACTTCCATCAGCAGATCCTCATGTCAGAGAAAGCCCTATACAATGGTTTGCATTCATAAGAATAATTCTTCTATGGATAATCATAATATTATATCTCTATAGATCTTATAGAAAAACTTAAGATAGTATATGTTAAAAAGTTTCTAAATATTTTCTTGGTCTTGATCTGTATACTAAATTTATAACCTTTTTTGGAAAAAAAGCGGGATATTTTTTATGACTTTCATAACCATATACAAGAGATATGTATCCCTCATATTCATAGTAATGATCTTAATCAGCATCATATCGCCTCTCTTATCTCTATCAAAAATTATTGACAAAAGATCTGGTTGTCTCTCAATTGTTAATGCTCAGAGTCTACATGAGAAACCTCTGCCAGAAGATCTGATCAAAAGAAGTTTCAAAGATCTTTTAGACGAGTTGTTAAGGTCTAAAGGCATAACAATTGATTCTTCTGATAAATTATATAGATATTATTATGCTGGGAGAGTAATCAGAATCTGTGGAGAGGATCTTTATAAAATAGGCTTATTAAACAAAGATCCTAGAGAGATCTTTTTTGGAGCTTATGTTAACAACTCTTGGGTTGAGATCCCGTTTAGAATATATGATGATGTGATCAGAGGAGCTGGATATATTCAATATATACCTCCCGAAAGGATCAACATGAGAACATGTGTAGAGATCATGCTTCCAGATCAGATGTCTATAGATAGAGATCCTTCTATTGATAAGCCTGATTTCGCGAGAGGTTCTGAAGCCAGAAAGATTTTTATAGAGATCTTTGATAAAAACGTCATGATCAAGATCCCTATATATGTTTTTACAGAGGCTCACCCCAAAGATCCTTATAAATATCTGAGATATCATTATGATTATATCTCTAACACAACATATGTAGTGTCTCAGTTCAGAACATCAACAAAGATCTATGCTCTAGATCTTTTGTATGAGTCTAAGAGCTATTATATGAAGAGATACAGCTTATCAGAAGAGGAGTTCAAGAGATTCACAAGAGTTTTTCTAGACAGATCTTTAGAACCTATAAATAGAGATGTTGCAACAATACAGTTATCAATAGATCCTGTGAGTATCATAGTTCCAGACGGAGGATCTGGCGGAGGACCCAGCTATAATTATGTAGAGAGACAGCCTTTGTTACTTAATAAAGTTGTTAGTGGAAGAGTGTTGACAACAATAGCTTTGGGGCCTTCAAACGGCTCATACACTGATATATTTTTCACGATAGAGCCTGAGATGACTAGCTGGTATATTTATAATCCTGTGTTAAAAGAGGTGGAGCTGGAGCTTTATGTTTATGGAAACGACACTTATTCCAGGAGTATGTATGTCACTGTTGATGGAGAGACTCGTAGCTACACAATAACTCCAGGCGTTATAAACAAGATCTCTTTCTATAAATATTATTATGATGGGAGAAGATCTGATAGAGTGCTTGATTACAACTTCACGTATAGCATATCGATCATGTCTCCAGGAGGCTATTGGTATATAACTGGGAGACCAACAATCTATTATGATATAAATCAAACAGCCATCAATACTTATCTTATGAACTTTACTTATAGCACAGATCTGTTTACATCACTACCTTTATACACAAAGCTTTCTTATACATCTGCCCCAGATCTTAATTATAGTCTTAAGACTGTGGCAATAATTGCAACACCATTCGGAGGATATAGCATTCTAGATATGAGTAATTTAGGAACTAGCCTATCTTTAACACTTAATGGAGTTGGGCAGGTAGTCAGTTGGGGGGCATATGCGTGGGCTAATATAAGTATAAAAATATGTATAACACCTCTGCTATGCGACACAAAATATATAGCAGTAGACAACACAGCAAAAACATTCACACTTACATTCTTCTTTAAAGGTCCTGCATCGACATCTATCTATAATGTTCTTTATCCATTTCTGATCTCAGGAGAGATACCAATAAACATAGAGATAAAGCTGATAGATGGAGTAGGCTTATATAATCCTACATATGGATGGCTCAGCATACATTTGGATCTTTATCCTCAGAACATTCCTAAAGCAACCATATATTTCAAAACATTAGTAGGAAGACAGCCACTTTCCTCAGATTATTATCCAGCAACAAATTATTTGTTATATACTTCATTATATAAGGCTTTACTAGGAAATTTTGATGCAGTACTCTCAAGACAATATGGAGTATACAGCTCTTTATCCACAGGTCTATTTGTGAATATACGTGGAACAAACAGTGCAATGCCTTTTAATCAGTTTTACTCAAACACTGGTTTTCTGATCTTTAGACACTGGGGTCTTCTTGATATAACATTTCTTGAAATAGGTTTTGATGGAGTAGGAACTTATTATGCAGACTATTCTCCGATATTCAAAAGCACTTCTGCCACATATAGCGACATTAATGTTACTATTTATCCCTTAAATACTCAGTTGACATGGTCAGGCGCTTACCAAGGTTTTAAATTTGATCGTGGTCCAGGCTCTTCATTACCTAACGCCTCAGAAGTGGCAGCCATACTAGGGGTTCTAGCTAAGATTTTTACAATATTGGCGCCTCCTCTAGGTCAGGCCTTGACTGTATTGTCAGTAGTATTATATGGCTATGACGTCATGAGGAGAGCTTCGACAAATGAGATATCATGTTATCAACGTTCTGATTCCGCAATAATATGTAGATGGGTTAAAGGATCTCTAAGCTCATGTTCTAATCAGCCTATAGACATATATGTGGATCGCTTAGGATCTTCTGTTTCTACAATTCAAGTAAGAATATATCAATATACAAAGATCTGTACAGATGCTGGAGAATTTAGCTATCTCAGATCATATGATGTCATATGGTATAGAGGATGAGAAATATGTTTTTGAAAAAGATTTATGAATTTTTTCTGAAAATCCATACATATTTTTTCTTATAATGTGTCTGTCTCTTATCATATCATATAATATATACCCTATATATTATGATGCTCCTCATAGTCTTCAAGAGCCTTATTCTGATATCATTGGTCTATGGATCCTTCTTATAGGACTTTATATATTTGCATGGTTTATGTATGTCACTCCGTTTCTATATACATATTTCTCTACCATAAGTAGAAATATTGTGAAAAATATTGATCAAAAGATTTTTAATAGATATGTCCTAATATTTTTCATATGGATCTCTATGATCAGTGTGCTAGGGATCTTCACAGGATCCTCTTCTATAATATTATCCGCGACGAACATCTCTGAGTGGGTTCTCTCATATATCTATATATCTCATGTGATCGTCTTTATAATAGCTTTTATTCAATATATTATCAACCCAGCAATATTCTATTATATAATACTGTTTAGCAGAGATCTTATCAACAAGATCAGTTTTTCGCGAATGATATTCTATGGAGCTTTATACTGGATCTCTCTAACATTTGTGATACCATTCATAGGGGTGCTTATTGGATGGACGCTTGATTATATACTTTATACAATGATCTCTGAGACAGCTCCTCTGATATACCTCAGAGGCTGGAACCCTATAACTATCGAATACTTAAGACAGATATTAACTAGAGGACATGACTACACATTATTCTCATATACTCTGATACCCACCTGGGGCATGATCCTTCATATAATTATTGCGTTTATATTAATGAATAGGCTCACAAGATATCTTATAAAGATCCTCTGAAGATCATGTTTTTGCAACTAAATACACATATCCTCTTCTACTTATTATTCTCGCATTAATTTTTCTGAGAAACTCCTTAAGATCTTCCTCAGTAATTTTTTCACGAACACTTTTTAACACCCTGATCTTTATAACTCCTCTAGCATTAAGCTGTCTCTTGATCTCGTTTAGTAATCCCTCTGTAAGTCCTTTAACTCCTATTCTAATCATGACTTTTTCAGTAGACATTATTCTGTTAATATCTCTTCTCTTAAGTTTTCTTCTAAATTCTCTTTCGTCACTCATTCTTTTATCCATTGATTATTTATAGCTTATGAGAGCTTTAAACCCTCTTTTTCTTTCATTATGTGAAAGATTTTTTAGTTTTTCTACATACATATACGAGAGCTGAGATGTTGTTAAATGATTTCGAGAAGGATCTTTTGAATAAAGTGTTGAAGCCTGTCTATCTAGATCAAAGCACTGGAGAGCTTGTATGGCTTGATGTAAGCAAGATCCCTTGGGAGGAGACGTGGATAAGATCTAGAGATGTGGAGAGAGTTGCGAAAGCTATTGAGAATATGGAGATTAGAGGTGCTCCAGCAATTGGTGTCGCAGCTGCTCTCACTCTGGCCATGGTGGTTTTAAATAATGAGGATAAAGATGTCAAAGAGATATATGAGATGCTTGAGAAAGCTGCCAAGAGAATTACTCTGACGAGACCTACTGCTTACAATCTGTTCTGGGCTGTTGAGAGAGTTATGAGTAGAGCTAGAGAACTTTTGAAAGATAATGTTGAGAAAGATCTTTTTAAGAAAAAAATTGTAGAAGAGGCTCTGAAGATCCAGGAGGAGGATCTTGTTTCAAACATTTTGATAGGAAGATACGGGTCTGAGCTTATAGAAGATGGAGACACCATATTGACACATTGCAACACAGGTTCTTTAGCGACAGCAGGTTTCGGGACAGCATTAGGCGTCATAAGATATGCATGGGCTCAGGGCAAGAGGATAAGTGTGATAGCCACTGAGACAAGGCCACTGCTACAAGGCTCTAGACTAACTGTGTGGGAGCTTCATAGAGATAAGATCCCTGTTAAACTTATCACTGATAACATGGTTGGCTACGTAATGAAGAAGAGGCTGGTTAATAAAGTCATCGTAGGTGCTGACAGGATCCTTAGGACAGGTCATGTCGCTAATAAGATAGGGACGTATTCAATAGCTATCCTTGCCTCATATCATAAGACGCCTTTTTATGTGGCTGCACCTACCAGCACTATTGATATGAAGACTGATCCTGATAAAATAGTTATTGAAGAAAGAGATCCTGATGAGGTGAGAAGCGTCATGAAAAAGATCTTTGTAAGTATTAGAGATGTTGATGTTTATAATCCCGCTTTCGATGTGACACCTCCAGACTTGATATCTGCAATCATAACTGAGAGAGGGATAGCTAAGCCTCCTTATGATAAAAGTCTTAAAAAATTATTTTGAATAACTCAAATCTTATTTCTTCTCTTTATGTAGCCAACATGCTGAGTAATGATCTTTTCCCACGAGATATTCTGGAGGCTCTTCTCTCTGGCATATGTCCATAGCATATAGACATCTTGGGTGGAATCTACATCCAGGAGGAATATTTATAGCGCTAGGAACCTCTCCCTTTATAGGAACCTCTTTAATAACCCATCTGCCCTTAGGATCAGGCTGTGGAACTGCAACAAGAAGAGCTTGTGTATATGGATGCTTAGGATTCTTGATAACCTCATCTGTAGGTCCTCTCTCAACAATTTTCCCTAGATACATTATATTTATATAGTCACATATTATGCTGGCCACGGCAAGATCATGTGTTATAAACAGATACGTCAGATCTCTATTCTCCTTAAGATCTAACATCAGCTTAAGGATCTCAGCTCTTATAGATACGTCTAACATTGACACAGGCTCATCGGCAACAACCACCTTAGCGCCTAAGATTAATGCTCTAGCAATATTAACTCGCTGTCTCTGACCTCCTGATAATTGAAATGGATATAAATTAAGAAACTCCTCTGGCGGCGTCAGCTTCACATCTGTCAAAGCCTTGATCACCATCTCTAATCTCTCGTCTTCAGACTCTCCTATTCCATGAATTATGAGAGGCTCCTCAAGAATCTCTTTTACAGTCATTCTAGGATTCAGAGAGCCGTAAGGATCTTGGAACACTATTTGAAGTTCTCTTCTTAAAAGCTTATATATTTTTCCTGAGACATCTGTTATATCATAAAAACCTTCTCTCTTAGGAACTCCCTCCTTCTCCATTAGCTCTTCAAGCTCTTTCGAAGGTTTATAATATATTCTTCCTTCGGTAGGTCTTATCAACCCTATAATACTTCTCCCGAGAGTAGTTTTTCCACATCCAGACTCTCCAACTAAACATGTAACCTTGTTCCTAGGAAGATATATATTTACGCCATCGACAGCTCTCACGTTTCTGCCTTTTTTAAATGTCAACACTTCTGTCAAAGATCTTGCTAATGAGAAATATACTTTAAGTCCTTCACCAAATAAAATCAGATCTTTATATGAATATGTGGACATAAAGATCATCCTCCGCTCTTCTTTTCCTCAAAAAGCCAACAAGCCACTGAAACGCCTTTTATATTATAATAGGGGGGCTCTTTCACTCTGCAAATATCCATGGCATATGGACATCTAGGATGAAATCTACATCCTGGCGGAGGAGATCTTAAGTCGGGAGGATTGCCAGGTATCCAATAAAGCTCTTTCTTGCCTCCCAGCCTGGGTATGCTCGCCATAAGACCTTTAGTATATGGATGCTTAGGATCTGTATATATATCATCTGAAGATCCTATCTCAACCAGCTTGCCGCCATACATTATAGCCACTTTATCTGCCAACTCTGCTACCAATGAGAGGTCGTGTGTTATAAGTATTATACTCATCTTTCTCTCTTGTTTAAGTTTCTTTAATAGATTAAGTATCTGTGCCTGAACAACTACGTCGAGTGCTGTTGTAGGCTCGTCGGCGATAACTATGTCAGGATTTAATGCCAGAGCCATTGCTATGACAACTCTCTGTTTCATTCCTCCACTAAACTCATGAGGATAATTATTTACACGCCTAGGATCTATACCGACAGCTTTTAAAAGCTCCATAGCTCTCTGAAGAGCCTCTTTCTTAGTGACAGATTCATGAGCCAATATAGCATCCACGATCTGATCTCCAACTCTCTTAACAGGATTGAGAGCATTGAGAGCTCCTTGGAATACCATGCTAATTCTCTTCCATCTAATCTCTCTTCTAATTCTGCTTTCAGGTAATTTAGTTAAGTCTGTCCCATCCAATATTATCTCTCCCTCAACAATTCTTCCTGGAGGAGGCACCAGCCTGATCAAGCCATAGCCTAATGTAGATTTTCCAGAGCCTGACTCACCTACTATAGCCAGAGACTCGCCTTTCTCTAATGTAAACGATACATTATCAACTGCTTTGACAACTCCTCGGAGAGTAAAGTAGTATATTTTTAAACCTTTAACCTCCAGCAGAGGCACTTAATCACCTCTTTTATTATTCACCATACAGTATTCAATTATTGAAATTATAAAAGTAACTCTCAGAATTTATAAATTTTTATCAGCTAAATCTGAATATGACCCCTCCCCGCCCTAAAGGGCGGAAGCTCTCTTCGGAGCGGATCATAGGTTCTCCTCATCTATTCGGGTTTACATCTGTCATCTGAGAGACGGTCGGGATGGCCAGAGATCCCCCATATATGTTTTGCTCATGTGGTTGCCCACCCCGCATCCTAAAAAACTTAGGAGCAACCACATCTATAGACTCATCATCAGAATGATTAACATAAGCTTATATATTCACTTGTCATAAATGGCGAGGCTTTCAGTTGTAAAAACTTTGATTCTTGATGATGATCTCATGTGTGACATTCAGATGTTTTGTAAACCAACGATTTTTCTGGTTTTATGTTTTCCTATATAATCTTTAAATCTCTCCTCCTCCCATACACGACCTCTCTCGTGATAACCTCTCTCCTCCCAATAACCATCTATATATCTATCTATGAAGATTATCTTGTGAAGCCATTTAGCACTCTTCCAGCCATATAGATGTGGAACAAATAATCTGGCTGGAAAACCTTGTTCAACTGATAGAGGTTTGTCGTTTATCTCTAGAACGATAATAGCTTTGTCGTTCTTAAGATCCTCAAGATCTATCGTGGTTGTATATCCATCTAAAGAGACGACATAAACATATCTGGCCTCTGGCAGAGGTTTTGCCCTATCTATTATTCTAGAAAAGCTTATACCTCTCCATCTAACATCTTTAATACTCCATCCTGTGACACAATGAAAATCAGAGACATATTCCGTATCAATCATAAGTTTAAGCTCATCATAAGTGAGCTCGAGTCTCTTCTCCACCAGTCCCTCCACTATTAATCTATAGCTCTCAAGATCTATCTTAGGTATGCCAAATTCAGCATATATAATAAACTTAGGTATATACTTCTGTCCAGGAGGTGTTGAAGAGCCTTCCATTTTTTATCTATACAGACTTTTTCTTAAAAAATAAAAATATACAAGAACACTTTTAACTTAATGACTAAAAAAGAGGGCAGGCCTCGTCTTTTAGAGCAGAGAAGATGGTTATACTCTAAAAATCTCTGTTTTGCATTCCCTGGATCCTAACACTAACACATAGTATTCTTCATTAGTCTCAAAATCATATGCCTTCTGTATAGAACCTGTTATTTTAAATACGCCTCCTTTAAATAACAATGGTGAGAAAGATCCTTCGTATATAAACAATTTTTTAAGCTGAGATCTAACGTATTGATCTGAAACATCAGTTTCAAGAATCTTATCTATATATGCCTCTCCAGGGTATTGAAGTGCTTTACATTGTCTCTCTTCAATTTGTATTTTTGCTCCTACACATCTAATGGGTCTTGACATATATCTCGAGGGATAATTCCTAGGATCGCTTGGAAAAGTAAATGTGACATATTTCTTCTTAAAAACGCCTCTTCTATATACATGATACATCTCTCTAGCTGTGTTGAAATTTATATTATGAAGAGAAATCTGATTTCTAATCCATACTTCAAGCTCCTGATCTTTCAAAGATTCTAGGAATAAATTTGATGTCTCATAAATGCTACAAGCATTAGTCGCTCCATAAACCACAAGATCTATGTCGCTATATGTTGTATTATGAAAACCTCCTAATAAGCTTCCTCCAACGCCGATATCTTTTAAAGAGATATTGACATAAGATCTTATATGATCAATCGTCTCCGCAGTGATCAGTTCTAGCTCATCTCGAGGATTATAATATATCTCTCTTAATCTTTCTTCAGGAGTCAGATGAACATATATATCTTCATAAGATAAATAAGGCATCTCAACTCCATAGACTATGTCGTAGAATTTTTTAACGCTATATCTGTCTAACACTTCTGAGACTTCTTCTGCTGAATATCTTCTTAGAACTCTATAAAGATCTTTTGTAGCATATCTCCATATAGAGGTTAAGAAGTTTTTATCTTGTTTAATTGGATGAGATATGTATTTTAGATAAGCATATACTCTCCCAGGCGGATGTATAGAACCAAATACCACATATATGTTCATATGTTTATCAATAATTAAATCATGATCTATAGGAGATCTTTTTAACATCCACATTTTTATAACCTTCGCATCTATATATTCTCTCTAATAACATACTCATACAATATCTTTCTGACCCCTTTTCTAATATGTTCATCAATAGTGGATGCAGAGATCCCTAGAATCTTTGATAACATATGCAGACTTATTCTTCTAGGATCTTCAAAAAAGCCTTTTTCTAAAGCTTTATACAAAACATCTCTCTGTCTCTCTGTGAGTATCTGATAATACTCTCTCAACAGATTTTTTTTAACTACTTTAACTCTGCATCTTCTATTCATTAACTCAGTAATTATCTGTCTCAGATCCTCTGTTTTCTCAATCAAAAGATCTATGTAGAGAATTTTTTTATCAAAAAACATGTTTGTTATTAGATTTCTACGGATCAGCTTACTCAATACAGAGTTTTTAATCTTGATCAAATATCTTCTTTTGTCTATCTTAATCTTCTCAACATCTTTATAAACTCCTTTTATTACACAGTCTCCAGCTATGAGATATAAAATATTATCTAAGGATCCTATGTATCTTATTCTACAATTAGAGTCATTTAAAAGCTGATTTATTATATCTCCACGACAATTTATATGTATTCTTATAATAAAAGGCTCTATAAGTGGCACCGAATATATAAGGTTCTGCACATATATATGTTTTATTTCAAAAAATATCGGTGATACAATGGCTCATGAGGCAAAAAAAGAGTATCAGAAGGTGGTGATTGATCAAGATATATGCATAAGTTGTGGAGCATGTGTAGCGGTTTGTCCTGTACAGGCGATTGAGTTAGATGAGAATGCCAAAGCCAGATTAATATGGGACGTCTGTATAGACGATTTCTCATGTGTGAAAGTGTGCCCAGTTAACTGTATATGGCCAACTTCTCAAGCGCCTCCCGAGCCTAAAGCTAAAAGTAAATGGTACAGATTTAATGCTCCTCTTGAGGGAGAGCTTAAGAATACTTTCGAAGAGTGGAAGAAGAAATATAATGTCACAGGCTCTCCAGCTTAAGAACAATAGTATTTGATAAGATTCTTTTATAAAATTCTTTTTTAAATCTCTTCACATGAAAAGACGTCTCCGCTTAAATATTTTGATAAATATATTATCTACCGGGTGTCCTAGGATAAGTGTTCTTTCGTTGAAGACTTTTAGAGCGCCAAAAAATCCTGACTGGTGTCCTGGATGTGGAAACTATGGGATCTTGTCAGCTTTGACAATAGCTTTATCAGAGCTTAAGCTAGATCCTTCTAAAGTTGTTATTGTGGGAGGCATAGGATGTTCAGGTAAGACTCCTCATTATGTTTTTGCTAATGGAGTACATACATTACATGGAAGAGCAATACCGTATGCAGCAGGAATAAGACTTGCTAATCCAGAGCTTACAGTAATTGTGACAGGCGGAGACGGAGATCTTCTTGGCATAGGAGTAGGTCATTTCGTCTCTGCAGGAAGAAGAAACATAGACATGACCATATTAATATTCAACAACCAGGTTTATGGTCTTACAAAGGGGCAGGCCTCACCTACATTACCAAGAGGTGTAAAGACAAAGGCTCTTCCTAGACCAAATATTCAAGATGCGATAAATCCTGTTAGACTGGCTTTAGCATCAGGATACACTTTTGTGGCAAGAGGATTCGCTTATGACGTGCCACACCTGAAAGAGCTTATTAAAAAAGCTGTTCTTCACAAAGGATCAGCCGTGATTGATATTCTTCAGCCATGTCCTACTTATAATGATGTTTTTACAAAAGAATTTTATATTCAGAGGATCATGAAGTTAGATGATTTAAAAGACTGGGATCCTGTGGTCAGAGCTCCTGAAGAAGCTGATGAAAAAATGCTTAAAGCGTGGGAGAAAGCATCATGGGGAGACAAGATCTATATAGGAGTATTTTATCAAAATGAGCTTGTGCCGACTTATGAAGATAGAGTATCTGAGAGAATCCCACTTTATAAAAAATATCCTCCGGCTAAGATACCTATAAGTGTTGATGGAAAACCTCTAGCCAGTATCTCACATATCATTCAGCCAAGGATCATCTGATCTTCTTAAAACTTTTACCAAAACTTTTCTCTTAAAACTAATGTTATAAAAAGTACATATATATAGCCTGACAACATTACACTAAGAACCAACAGCGAGAATACATGTGATCTTAAAATTGATAATATTGTTCCTAGCAACAATATTAACATATATATGATCTCAATCTTATAATCAGCAAGTTTATGTATATTCTTCTCGAGAGAACCTTTAGGAGTTATTTTATATGAATATCTTTTCTTCCTTAGAAAAGCTCTAAGCTGATTATAAGCTATAATAGGTGATAACGCTGAGGTTAATGCTGATGAAGTTCCTAGACTCTTAATGATCTCTACAAGATCTGTTCTGCCTCTAAGCTTCATTACAAAAAGATACATAATTACATAGAGAGCAGACACTAATATCCATAGCCATAGAATGTGCCAGATGTTGATCAAAGGATCTGTTTTAGGACTGTATATCACGTATGACAATACGTATATAGGTGTTGCATAGGCTATAAATATCGTAGGAATATATTGGAAAGCATATATAAGCAACTCTATCTTTTTTGCAAGACTATATGTTGAAGATTTTATCAGTCTAATTCCTCTTACACCAGCCTGAACAGCTCCGTAAGCCCATCTACTCTGTTGAATCTTGAAAGCTTCATAAGTCGAGGGTACCATGACATATACTATAGCATTATCTTCATAACACGTCTTAAGATCTTTACTAAACATCTTGAGACCTGTCCAATAATCGTCTTGGATAATATCAAATTCTAAAAAACCTATTTTATTAAAAACCTCTCTTTTATAAAGTGTTCCGCTTCCCAAAGGCACTACATAAAAACCCAGTTTTTCTCTACCTCTCAAAAGTAATGTCTCTACAAAATCTGTCATATTGATCAGAGCTTTCCCTATTCTAGTTCTATAATAACTATATCCTCTCCATCTTCCTATCACGGCATGACAGCCATCTCTATACATCTTTTTATAAGTATTGATCAGGAAATCAGGTTCTGGCATACTATCTACATCAAAGATCGCTATGAGATCTCCTGAAGATCTTAATATGGCCTCATTAATCGCTCCGTTTCTACCTCCAATCGGTTTATCTCTAAAGATCACAGAGATCTTAGTCATATATTTTTTACTTACTTCTTCAACTGTCTCTTCAATAGATCTCCATCTATCAGAAGGATCATCTGATAAAATTATTATCTCGAAATATTCTTTATCCCATAACATTTTGGATATATGCTCCAAGCTTCTTCTCAAAACCTCTAGATCCTCATTTTTCATAGGTATGATCACAGAAACTCTTGTCTTAGGAAGATCCTTTCTATAAAAATCTTCAATATTTCTATTTTTGTCATTATTATGCAACAATGCTCTGAGAGCTCCGAGACCATAAAATATATGAAGACTTTGAATAAATATTGAAGAGATCAGAACTGACGCGATCAAGCTTTCTAAGATCATCTTAACAAACACTCCAAATCAATGTCTTTAACAAAAACAAAAAATTGTAGCATCTTTTAATTATTATGAAGTTAGATATGATCTTTATACAGATAAGATTTATTATAGTTTCTAGTATTGATAGTGTGATGAAAATGATAAAAATGATCAGGTTGATGATCGTTTGATGTCTATCTTCGATAAAATAATTATCATAAGTCTATCATTTGTTTTAACATTTATGACGGCTTATATAATTATGAGAATATCATTCTATAAAGGTCTAGTTGGAAAAGATGTTCATAAGGCTTGGGAGAGCTATGCCTCTGATATTGGAGGCGTCTCACTGATCCTAGGATCTTTGATCCCTTTAGTATTTGAGTTAAATAAAGTGATCATAGGATTCTTCATAACTAGTCTCATAGCTTTATTAATAGGTCTGATAGATGATCTATATGTTCTCTCTGCCAAGCTCAAAACTTTATTATCTGCCACAACATCTTTGCCAGTAATACTATTAGAGTTATACACGCCTACTCCATATATTCCTTTAATTGGAGAAGCGAGACTATATATATTATATCCTCTAGCAATTATGGTAGGATTCGCAGTTGCTCTTAATGCGGTAAATATGAGTGATACTCATAATGGTCTTGTCTCAGGAATCTTATTCATGTCTCTCTCAGCTCTTTATCCTCTAATATCTTATCTAGACCATAGAGGAGAGATAATGTTGCTCTCAGCCTTAGGGTCATTAGCAGCTTTTCTTATATATAATATTTATCCAGCAAAAATCTTTCTTGGAAACTCAGGATCTTTTCTTTTAGGAAGCTGGATCGCTTATATAGCTTTTGTATATAGAATAGAGTTTCTAGTGATACTGATGTTTCTTCCTATGGTCACTAACGGCTTCTCAATTCTTGTATCTATAAAAGGCTTAAGAGAGAGAAGAGAGATTAAGAAGAGACCTGTTAAAGTTGTCAATGGATTTATAATAGCTAATAAAGATGATGAAGCGCCTATAACTCTTGTTCATATGGCATCTCTACGAAAACCTCTTAGAGAGACAGATCTTGTGATAAGCATATATATACTATATCTAGTGTCCATAACTCTTGGTCTTATAATATGGTTTTTGTTGAGATAACTGAGAAAATAATATGACAGCTATTCATAAAGACTAGTAATATGGAAACATGTCTATCAATCTTTTGGCCCATTCTAGTTTTCTTCTCTTAGATGGTGTGATAAGATCTATGTCTTTTAGAGAAGGTTTAGAATACATACTTACATAATATGATTCTAGATCCATGCCTACGACAGAGATTTTGGAAGGCTTTAATAATTTGGTTAACAAAAGAGCTCTGTCTCCGTCTGTGAAGCCTGGGATCAGAATCGTCTTTGGACATAAGGGTAGTGTTTGAACTGTAAAAACAATTTTATCTCTAAATTCTCTTATTTTATCAGAGATCTTTATTATATCTATGTAATTATCTCCGTGAAAATGTAGAAAAGAAAAACTATTCTGAAAATTAGATATCTTTTCAAAAGAGTCTATCCCGCCATCCAGATCTCCAACCCATATACATGTCTTATTTAAACAAGCATTCTCTCTAAGAACTCTACAGGCGCCGTCGCTACATATTACTCCATCATAAATCTCTGAAGTAAGTCTTCTATCTATATTATATATGCTAGGTCCTGCTCCTATAACTAATATATGTCTGTTAGAAAGTTTCTTAAAAAGTCTCTCGAAAATTTTGTAAGGATCTATGATATCTATCGAGTTTGCAAGAACACAGGCTGTGAGAGACGCGTCATATTCTTTCTCATAATCATATCCCAGATCTGTGATCACTCTTTTTAACATATGATACAATCTCAAAAGATCTGGCTCAATAGAAATCATATGAGATCATCTGTCAAAGCTCTAGTGGACCGGCCGGGATTTGAACCCGGGACCTCTCGGATGCCAACCGAGCGCTCTTCCACCTGAGCTACCGGCCCACCATAAAATCATTAGTAATTCAGATTTTTAAATTTTCATACATGAGATATTTATATCATTCTTCTAATCATATTATCGTAGACACAACCAGATTATGAAATCTAGGTCTAAACTCTATTATCTTATTATTTTCTCTCGTGGGATGCACTCGATTAGATAAAAACACTATCACTATGTCAAGATCAGGGTCAGCACATACTGATGTTCCTGTGAAACCTGTGTGTCCAAAAGCTTTTCCAGGGCTCATAAGATCTCCGCAAAAAATTGCTGAAGAAGACTCATAGATCATCCATCCTAGCGAGTAACATCTGTCTCCACATATAATTTTTCTTAGAAAAGATCTTGCAGTCGCAGGCTTAATCAGAAGATCGCTTTTTCCTAAATAACTCTGTAATACTTCATTAACAATCATACCCACTTCATCTGCTGTTGAGAAAAGCCCTGCATGTCCTGATACTCCATCTAACGCTCTGGCATTTTCATCGTGGACAACTCCTTTTAAGACTATGTTTTCTTCTCGTAGAAGCTCGGTAGACGCGATCTTGTTGATAGGATAATTTTTCTCAAGCGGATTAAACATAGTTTTTTCCAAACCTAATGGTTTCGCAATCATTTTTTCAAAAAGACGGTCTATTCTCTCTCCAGTAATTCTCTCTATTAGAAGAGTCATTACGATATATCCGATGTCACTGTATAAAGCCTGAGTTCCCGGAGAACATGTGATGAAAGATCTTGATGCTTCTATAAGTAACTCCTCTCTTGATTTACCTTTGATCTTGTACAAAGGCATCCAAGAAGGCAGACATGCCGAATGTGTTAAAAGCATCCATATCTCTGTTCTATTCTTCTCTTCATTAAAACCTGCTTCAGTCATAGAATACTCTGGAAGGATCTTTGAGACTTTATCTCGTAGATGTAAAAGTCCTTCTTCCACGAGTTTTGCTGTCAACAAAGATGTTACCAGAGGTTTCGTCAATGAAGCTAGATCGAATATAGTATCTTTTTGAACTTTACGTCTCTCAGGTACGATCTCTGAATATCCATAGACTTTCTCATATATCTTTTCTCCTTTTTTATATATTGCTAGAGAAGCTCCCGGAAAAGTTTTCTCTATGTTCTCAACTACGAATCTATCTATTCTCGAGAAATCTATATTTTTACTCATAGTTATTCAGCCAAGATCTTTTTCTTAGATTTTATCTCTCTATACTTTTGAAAGTCATCGATCAGTTTATTAATATATTTATCTATACAAGAAGGATCCACGTTTTCAATGTAATATCGAAAGAATTTTACTGCACATGATTTGCTGTGGAAGGTAAGCATCTTATCTTTATATCTAATCACTATGCCCTGACCCTCTGGAAAAACTCTTCCACAGACTACACATGTAAGTCTTGATCCTTTAATGATAGACACCAAACTCATTAGAGTTTGAAGATTATTAAACTTCGTCTATGCATCTATAATTATCTTCTTCGGAGCATGTCTTTGACATAATCAAGTATTATTCTCGCCCATTCTCTCTTTAGTTTAAAACCTTTCTCTAATATCTTTCCATTAGAATCTATTAGAACCGCAACATCTGTGTCAACACCAAAACCTGAGTCTGGAATACCCACATAATTAGCCAGTATCATGTCAAACTCATATTTATCTAATTTCTTTAAAGCTCTCTCTATCAACTCCTCCTCTGAAGAAGCGGTCTCCGCGGCAAAGCCGACTATTATGCTCTCTCTAGCCTCTTTTCTAATTATTTGTGCTATCTTTGGCGTAGCTTCTAGAACAACGTTTACTCTCTGTATCTCGCTAGAGATCTTTTTTTCCTCGCTTACTGAGAATTTAAAGTCAGCAGGTGCTGCAGCCAGGATTATCGCGTCAGGCTCATTTTCTTTAACAGCTTTTGATAATGCTTTTAACATGTCTTCTGTTGAAGTAATCTCTTCTTTATTTAACCATGGAGGCGGCGTCACTGTAAGCGGTCCATGAATCAGCTTTACTGATGCTCCTCTGTAAAAGGCTTCTGAAGCAATTGCAACTCCCATTTTTCCTGAGCTTGGATTTGACATAAATCTCACAGGGTCGAGATGTTCTCGCGTAGGTCCCGCGGTCACTAAAATCTTAGTCTTCTTAAGATCCTCTCCTCTTAATATCAGTGCCTCTGTTTTATCAGCAACCCAAGTAGGATCTGGATACTTCGCCCTCCCCTCCTCTATTACTGGAGGAAGTATCGATATTCCCATCTCTTCACATATTGATAAAGCTCTTACCAGTGGTGGAGATCTATACATTGGCTCATGCATAGCAGGCACTAAAAGAATCTTTTTTCCTACACCCATCATTATTTGAGCCGCCAATGTCACAGACGTGTCTGCGATGCCATGTGCTATTTTAGCTATAGTATTCGCTGTTGCTGGAGCTATAACCATTCCAGAAGTCTTTCGAGCAAGTTCTACATGACCTATCTCTCCACCAAATTTTACATATGCCTTGTTGCCGGTGGCCCACTCCCACATCTCTGGCGATATCAATTTTGCCGCACTTGGGCTGACTACTGTATATACCTCAGCACCTCTTCTCATAAGTTCTCTTGCCAGATCTAAAGATCTGTATAATGACACGCTAGCTGTCACACCTAATAATATAGAATGATCTAGTAGTGTGCGAGCTGATTTTCCTATGATGTCTTTAGATGGATGGTCTATACTAAACATTTCTCCCAGAAAATCTATTTTAAAAACTTTATTTATTTTTTAACTATTCCAGAGATGATTGTTTCACGATTTTCTTAGGCTCTCACTTTTAAAATTCTATTTAAACATTTTCTATTCAGGAGGTAGATATAAAGATTATCCCAAGCTGGGAGGAGATTAAAAGCGGCAACGTGACAGATATATATTTCAAAAGAACTAGTAGGATCTTAAAAAGCTATGGGCTGGATAAAGTTAGAGTAAGAGCTGAGCTACATGTGTATAGCTTGCCGAAAAACTATAGATGGGCTGTGTATGCAGGACTTGAGGAAGCTCTGAAACTTTTAGAAGGTAGAGATATAGACGTGTATTCTGTTCCAGAAGGCACTGTATTCAGAGAAATGCATCCTCTCATGCTGATCGAAGGTCCTGTAGGAGAGTTCCTAGAGCTGGAGACTGCTTTGTTAGGTATATTAAGACATTCGTCATCAATAGCCTCTAAAGCTGCTAGAATCAAGAAGCTTGCCGGAGAGAAACAGGTGATCTTTTTCGGCTTAAGATCGGCTCATCCAGCTTTGGCATACGTGTTGGATAGATCAGCATATATAGGCGGATGTGACGCTGTCTCTGGAGCATATAGTGAGAAACTTTTAGGAGTAAAACCGGTTGGCACGATGCCTCATCTGTTGATAATAGTCTTTGGAGATCAGGTTAAAGCTTGGAAGGCTTTTGATGAGATCATAGAGCCTGAGGTTCCTCGAATAATGTTGATAGACACTTTCTATGATGAGAGATACGAGGCTTTGTTAGCCGCTAAAGCATTAGGAGAGAGACTTCAGGGAGTAAGATTAGATACCCCAAGCTCTAGAAGAGGAGATATGAGAAAAATTGTTGAGGAAGTCAGATGGGCTCTGAAGTTAGAAGGTAGAGATGATGTGAAAATAGTTGTAAGTGGAGGTATAGATGAAGATGACATTATAAAGCTGAGAGAAGTAGTAGACATATTTGGAGTAGGAACTTCAATAGCTTTTCCACCTAGCATTGATATAAGCATGGATATAGTAGAGGTGGAGAGAGAAGGTAAATGGATTCCTTATTCAAAAAGAGGTAAACTACCAGGTGCAAAACAGGTCTATAGATGTTGGAGCTCTTTCAAAGATTACATGATCCCTTGGAACAGCGAACCTCCGAAATGTCCAGATGATGAAAAGCCTCAGCCTTTACTCAGAAAATATATTGAGAGAGGAAGGATAATAGAGAGAACTCCTTCTCCGAAAGAGATAAGAGAATATGTGCTTAAACAGTTGAGAAACATAGAGATATAAGATCAATTATCACAAGAAGGAGACTTGAAATGTCAGAGTTTTCTGCTAAGAATCATGTAAAGAAATTTATTGGAAGAAATCTTATGGTCAGAAGAAAATATGGCGAAATGATTCTTAAAGGTATCAAGACGAGCACTATCAGAATAGGATATATAGTTCCTAAAAAGAAAGAGATTATTATTCACAGCGGTGGAAAACCTATTGCGAAGGCTTTAATAGAAGAAGTGTTATATAAAAAATTAAGTGAGTTAAATGATGAAGATGCCAGGCGAGAAGGTTTTCGAAATGTTAAAGAACTTATAAAGGAGTTGAGAAAGATATATGGAAGAAAACTGGATAAAGACCAGATCTTTACAATAATAAGATTCAGAGTTACAGAAGATCTGAGCAACTTAGATCCTGGGAAGCCTTATATGGGTCTGGACATTAGAGATATAGCAAGATTAGCTCTTCAATATCTAGACAATGAGTTAGATGAGTTGGAAAAAAAGGTTCTTATAATGATCAGGGAGAACTTCAGTATAAGAGCTGTCTCTTACAAAATTTTTGGAGACATAGAGAAAAGATATATTGTGAGAAAGATTTTGAAAAAAGTTTTGAACATTCTGATAGAGAGAGGAATAATAGGATCTTCTGAGAAAAATGATCATCAAAGATCTCATCAGCTTCTTTAAGGCCTTTATTCATTATGTTCATAAGAATCTTCTCAGTCTCGAGATATTGACAAAAAACTATGATCTAATTGTCTGACTTTATCTTGATATGTTTAGATATAAACTCCTCTAATTCCCTAAGATCTAGAAATCCTTCATGTCTAGTCAGCTCTTCTCCATCTTTAAATATTATTATCGTAGGAACCGCATAGACTTGATATATTATTGATAATATAAGATTATTCTTCTCTCTGGTATTTACTTTTCCAAACGTTATTTTCATATGGTTATCAATATATTTTCTAGAGGCCACATACTCCTCATATATAGGCATGAATCTTTTGCATACTGGGCAACTTGGGTTGTAAAATGTTATGACTGAGAATCCTTGAGACACAATTTTCTTGAAATCTTCTAAACCGTTTATCTCTATAATATCTTTTTTATGTGTATTTATGATCTTTTTATATATCTCATCAGCTATTTTATATATAAAGCTGTTCAGCTCCTTCTCCTCTCGACTATTGACGTCTGTGTTGTCTACACTCAATGTCGCTCCCTATTCTCATGATAATTATTTGATGAGTAATTAAAATCTTATCTTAAGAAAAAATAATTTATTTTAAAAACATTTTATAATAAAATTTCTATCGAGAAGGCCTCTCTTCCTTTGTTAAGAGCATTATTAAATCTCTTTTCTACATCATCCCAGTTAATTATATTCCACCAATTGTCTACATAAGAAGATCTATCGTTTTTATACTGTAGATAGTACGCATGTTCAAAGACGTCTACGATCAATATAGGTATCACTCCGGCTACTTGAAGCACGTTGTGCTTCTCGATCTGATATATTATAAGGTCTTCAGTTAACGTGTCGTAGCCGAGAGCTGTCCATCCGACACCTTCAACGTTTTTTGCCGCTGTTGAGAATAGCTCTTTGAATTTTTGAAATGAGCCAAACACGTTATTTATTGCATCTGCTATTCTGCCTCCTGGTGATCCTCCTCCTTTTCCTGGAGGTGCCATGTTTCGCCAGTATAAGCTGTGAAGTATATGTCCTCCATAGTTGAATGATAGATCTCTTAAGACGGCTCTCACATCAATCTGTATCTCTCCTTTTAAATGTTTCTCTAGCTTCTCAAGTGCAGCATTTGCCCCGTTCACATATGCCTGATGATGTCTCTGATGATGTACTCTCAGGATCTCCTCTGATATATATGGTTCTAATGCGTTGTATGGATATGGAAGTTGAGGTAGATGATATCTCTTCATAATGTTTGCCTTTTTTATTTGTTTATCGGATATATATGTATTATCATGCTCTAATCGAAAATTATTAAAAACATTTTTATGCAACTGATTTCTCTGGGATTGGATATGGTTCATCTCGTCGTTATAGATCATCCTCTTGCTAAGGCTATTCTGACTACATTAAGAGACAAGAAAACGGACCAGATCAATTTTAGAAAAGGTCTTGTGAGACTTGGTAGGATCATTGGTATGGAGCTGGTTAGATATCTTGATGTTGAGAAGATATATGTAGAGACGCCTTTAGGAGTTGTTGCTGAAGGCATTAGAATACCTGATATGGACAATGTTGTCATAATAAACGTTCTTAGAGCGGCGATGCCACTGGTGGAGGGTCTCATAAAGATCTTTCCAAACGCAAGACAGGGCGTGATAAGTGCTAGAAGAGTAGAAGAGAAAGGTCTTGGAAAAGATTATAGTTTTGAGATCGAGATCACATATTATAAAATACCTTTAATCAAGAGCAGCGACATAGTTATAATAGCTGATCCAATGTTTGCAACAGGCTCAACAATGATCTCAGTCATAGAAAAGATACTAGAGAAGGGAAGTCCTAAAAAGATATTCATAGTTTCAGCAATCTCAACTAAGATAGCTATTGAAAGACTTAACAGACATCTAGAGAATAGACACAGAGAATTGATAGATAAAACATATGTATTCACAGTATCAATAGATCCGGAACTGAATGAAAAAGGCTTTATAGTGCCAGGACTTGGAGATGCAGGAGACAGAGCATTTGGAACATAAAGATCGTGTGAAGTTAAAAATATTTTTCTAACAACAAAACAAATTACATATGGAGCGGGGGTGCCCGAGCCAGGTCAAAGGGGTCGGGCTTAGGACCCGATGGCGTAGGCCTGCGTGGGTTCAAATCCCACCCCCCGCATAGATCTTTTGTTTAATATTTATCATATGTTTAAGTTTTGCTTGGCTTTTTAAAATATTCATTAACAGATTAAATATGTTTTGTTTTATATTTAAATCTTATAGACCTAATATTTTCATGGTGGTATTTTATGTCAAGAAAGATCTTGATGGATAAGCCTTTGGTTGAGATAGACGGAGATGAGATGGCTAGAGTAATGTGGGCATGGGTTAAAGAGAAGCTTTTATATCCGTATATAGAGTTGAAGACAGAGTATTATGATCTTCATGTGAAAAGAAGAGATGAGACAGACGACAAGATCACTATAAATGCTGCTGAGGCTGTCAAGAGATGGGGTGTCGGTGTTAAATGCGCCACTATAACCCCGAATGCTGAGCGAGTTAAAGAGTATAATCTTAAGAAAGAGTGGAGAAGTCCCAACGCGACTATAAGAGAGATTCTTGATGGAACATTATTTAGAGCGCCGATAATTCTTAGGAACATAATTCCGGCCGTGAGATTCTGGAAGAAACCTATTGTTGTCGCCAGACATGCCTATGGAGACATATACTCTGGCGTGGGGATAAGATTTGAAGAGCCTGGAGAGGCTGAGGTGATCTATAGATCTGTCTCAGGAAAAGAGATAAGAGTTAAATTGCCAGCTCTACAAGGTCCTGGAGTTTTACAGGCTTATCATAATCTTGATAAATCTATAGAAAGTTTTGCCAGAGCATCATTTGGGTACGCATTAATGTATAAACTAGATCTTTGGTTTGCCACAAAAGATACTATATCAAAAGTTTATGACGCAAGATTCAAAGAGATCTTTAATAGAATATATGAGGAAGAGTTTAAAGAAAAGTTTCAACAAGCAGGTCTTAAATACGAGTATTATCTAATAGATGACGCCTACTCGAGAGCAGTAAGATCTGAAGGAGGCTTTGTATGGGCCACCAAAAACTATGACGGGGACGTGATATCTGATCTGGTGGCGTCTGCGTTCTCAGGCTCACTGGCTTTAATGACCTCAGAGCTGTATTCGCCACAGGGTTATTATCTGGCTGAAGCCGCTCACGGCACTGTTCAGAGACATTATTATAGATATCTTAGAGGCGAGAAGACATCTACAAATCCAACAGCAATAATATTTGCATGGACAAGAGCATTAAAAGAGAGAGGTAGAAGAGATGGACTTAAAGACCTGATGAGCTTTGCAGAGACTCTTGAAGAGGCTGTGAAGATCACTATTGAAGATGATAAGATAATGACGCAAGATGTTGCAAGAGTAGCAGAGCCTCCTGTAAATGCTGTTGTATCTACAGAAGAATTCATAGATGCAGTGAAAAAGAACTTAGATAAGTTGCTAGAGAAAAAGAAATTATTAAACTGATCCTTAGATAGACCTTTATAAAGGCTTTATAATATTAATATATTTCTCTCTGTATTTCTCATTTCTCTCAATACCTCCTGGTATGTTAGAACTCATCCATACCTCAGGCTCAATGCCTCTCTCAATACTTTTCTCTACAACACGAATCACTATAGAATTAAGTATGAAAGCATTTACAATAGTAGAGACAGGGGCGATCTTTGTATCAAGACCCTCTATCTCAACGACAGCATCTCCCTCAGGAACTTTATTATCTATCACCACATCAGCCAGCTCATATAGTTTTTTGCCTAAAGAGTTGTCTGGAGGAAGTTTCTTTGAATACTCTATAGATGTCACCGCTATAATCTTCATACCTCTTCTCAACGCCTCATAAGCCATTTCAACAGGGCCTGCATTTTTTCCAGAATTTGAAATTATAAGCATCACTGAACCAGGAATTATGTTGATAGAAGCTAACAAAGCCCTGGCATAGCCAGTTAATCTCTCTAGATAAGAAGCTTTTAATGCGCCATTGACGCCTAACAAAGAAAGATCTATCAGAGGATACACCCTTACCAGGCCGCCAGCTCTGTGAAAAAGTTCTAGACTCATCAACATAGAGTGTCCAGTGCCAAACACATAAAGAAGACCGCCTCTCAAGAAACTTTCTACGATAAGATCAGAGGCTCTCTCAATATTTATAATCTCTTCTGTAATAACTCTCTGCAAAAGATCTTTGATTATGTCATGATATTTTAACACGTGATTAGTCAATTTATTCATTCCTTAAGAAGATTTAAATACTCATAATTTAAAGATTAGACAAATCATTTTATTATAATCATATGATCAGTATGCGAAGCCTTTCATCATGAAATCAGATCCCGGATTCGTCTTCATCTTAAAAATAAAAGCTAAAAATTATTATTTCTCTTCTTCTATTTCCTCTTCTATCTCTACAGTTGGTTTCTCAATAGGCGGAGCCTTAGCTCTGCCTCTTAGTGTATTGACAATTTTCAAAGCCTCGCTTTCAGACACATAATTTATCACAGCCGTTGGAGAGATTGTCTTTATATTCTCAGGCGTTCTCAAGATCTCTGTGAGAGCCTCTTCAATCTTCTTTCCAGCAATCTTTAATCTAATTTTCTCAAAAATTATTGGCGTCGGATAGATCAAAGCTCCTCTTTTAATAAAGATCTCTTCATTTAATGGGGTCAAGATCAATGCACCATATTCGTTTCCATTAAGTTTTAAAACATAAACCTGATCTTCGTCTTCTGTAACTCCTATAAGCTCAGGCTTATAGACAAGTCCTGTTGTAAGTCTCTCTTTCCATTCTGACTTTAATTTATCAAGATGTCTCTTAATCTCCTCTTCAGATATTCTTCTGAATGCCTCAACAGTTAGACTCTCTGGATTCCATTCAATTTTATTATCTTTTATAGTATATGTAATTCTTATTCTAACAAGATCTGTCTTCTCAAGCTTGAGGTCTTCTACTAACAACTTATATAGGGTTGAGTTTAATTGTGCAATATCTCTGGGAACATTATCTTTCAACGCCTTATTCTCTTTCAACAGATCTTTTAGTTGAGCATATACAGTTCTTCTGATCTTGTCAGCATAAGTAGCCGCCCATATATACCCTGTGCTTAATAATTTTTCACTAGTCTCTTGAGACATAGATATCACTCTCATTAATAATATCTTAATTTAAAAATTAAATATCAAACCTAGATAAAGCCTTATGTCATATTTTTCTCTCTTAATCTAATAAAATAATTCTTAGCTTTTTCGGCAACTTTTTTATCTCTCTCTTCATAAGAATAGTAATCTATAAGATCATAAAATTCTTTTCTGCTCATTAACATATCTAGATCTTCTCTTTGAGTAGTTTTTTCACGAATGATCTCTAATATCTTTTTAGAAGCTTTTAAAGATGCTCTAAATGTTGTCACAGGAAAGATCACGAATTTATATCCCAGCTCCTCTAACTCCTTAGCTGATAATAAAGGTGATCTGCCGAACTCAGTCATATTCGCCAGCAGAGGCGCTTTCACTTTCTGAGCAAATATTCTGAACTCCTCTATACTTTCTAAAGCCTCTGGAAATATTATATCTGCACCTGCCTCATAATACATGACGGCTCTCTCAATAGCTTTCTCAAGTCCTTCAACAGATCTTGCGTCAGTTCTAGCTATTATAAGAAAATCTTCACTTTTTCTACTCTCAACAGCCATGATAATTTTCTTAATCATCTCTTCAGGAGGCACAACTTCTTTGCCTGTTAAATGACCGCATTTCTTAGGCAAAACCTGATCCTCGATCTGGATCGCTGAAGCTCCTGCTCTCTCAAGCTCTTTCACAGCTCTTTCAACATTGATAGCTTCACCAAATCCTGTGTCAGCATCTACTATAAGAGGTATAGATATCCTCTCTGTAATATATCTAGTAAACATAGCTACCTCACTTAACGTGATTATCCCAAGATCAGGCATCCCTAATAAACCTGTGAGAGCGGCACCACTTAGATATACAGCCTTGAATCCCATTCTCTCAGCCATCATAGCTATTATAGGCGAATAAACTCCTGGAACAATCACTATGCCTTTCTCTTTAATCAGATCTCTAAGAGAGTATTTTAGTGTAGGGCTCAATATCTCTACCCACATCTGATATATTTATATTTAAATCTATATTTTTTATACACAAATTTAGATGATAAATATATGAGTTCTCAAGAAAAAGAGATCTACAAGATCAGAGAGATAGATATTGAAAAAGATCTTGATCAAGTTATAAAAATCAATATGATCTCATTACCTGAGCATTATCCAGAATTCTTCTGGCGCGAGATAGCACAGATATGGCAGAAAATTTTTCTAGTAGCTGAAATAGAAGGAAAGATAGTAGGCTACATGATGAATCGAATAGAATATGACGAAGGATTCTTCAAGGGAGATATAGTCAGAAGAGGACATGTTATAAGCATTGCTGTTTTGCCAGAATATAGAAGAAGAGGTATAGGAAGATCACTCATGATCGAGGGTATGAGAAGAATGAAAGAATATTATAATGCAGACGAGGTCATTCTCGAGGTGAGAGTAAGCAATACACCAGCTATAGAATTATATAAAAAATTAGGTTTTAAAGTGGTAAGAATCATACCGAGATATTATAGAGATGGAGAGGATGCTTATCTTATGGCTAAAGTATTATGATATATAAAGAGTGCGAATCGATTTAAAATTGAAGTAGAACTTTTCTAACAAATATATATGTCGGTAAACTGATATAATAGTTGAGAGGAGTGTTTATGTATTCATCTTTAGAAAAGAAGATTTTTGATACTGTAATAAAATTGCTGGAGCTGGCCGCCACAGATCTTCCTGAGGATGTTGAGAAAGCGCTTGAGAAAGCTTATGAGAGAGAGACCAATCCAATGGCAAAGTCTATGTTAAAATCTATAATTGACAATGTACATGTAGCTAGAAAATGGAAATATGCTGTTTGTCAAGATACTGGGACAGTCATATTTTATATTAAAGTAGATCCTGAGTTTCCTCTTTTAGGTAAATTGCCTAGTATACTGAGAGAGGCAACTGTCAAAGCGACAGATCTTATACCTCTCAGACCTAATGCTGTAGATCCTTTCACTGGGAGAAATAGTGGAAATAATACAGGAAGATATATACCATGGATCGAGTGGGATATCGTAGAAGGCTTCAAAGCTTTAGAGATAACCGCTGTACTTAAGGGAGGAGGCAGCGAGGCCCCATCAATAGCAAAAACTTTGACACCTGCAGAAGGATTAAAAGGTCTTGCGAAAATAGTTCTTGAGACAATATTCGAGGCCGGAGCCAAGCCTTGTCCTCCAGTTGTTGTCGGCGTGGGAATAGGACCTACTGCAGACATAGCCATTAATTTAGCTAAAAAGGCGATATTTCTGAGACCTCTAAATAGTCGTAGCGATGATCCTAATGCAGCTAAATTAGAAGAGTTATTGCTAGAATATATAAATAAGATGAATCTAGGCACTCATGGAGTAGGTGGTGTGACCACCGCATTAGATGTTCATGTTGAATATGCATATAGACATCCAGCATCTTTTAGCGTAGGCGTTGTAACAAGCTGTTGGGCATTAAGAAGAGCCTCAGCCCGAATATATCCTGATGGAAAAGTAGAGTTCTTAAGTCATAAAATATTGTAGAAGGTGTCGAATATGACTGAATATATGTTAAGAACTCCTTTAAGTGAAGAAGATATTAGAAGACTTAAGGTAGGAGACATAGTATATCTGTCAGGCGTCATAGTATCTGCAAGAGATGCTGCACATAAAAGAGCTCTTGAACTTTTAGAGAAGGGAGGAAAGCTACCGATAGATCTGAGAGGATTAGCCATATATCATGTGGGGCCTGTGGTTAGAAAGACTGAGAGAGGTTGGGAGATCATTTCTGCAGGTCCTACCACTAGTACTAGAATGGAGCTTTACGAGGCTGATCTTATTGCAAAAACTGGCGTCAGAATGATCATTGGTAAAGGAGGCATGGGACCTAGAACTGTTGAAGCATGTAAAAAATATGGAGCTGTATATACGATATATCCTGGCGGTGTTGCAGCACTAGCCGCACAGGCTATAAAGAGAGTCATAGACGTATATTGGCTAGATCTAGGGATCCCAGAGGCTATGTGGGTTATGGAAGTAGAAAACTTCGGTCCTCTGACCGTAATAATAGATTCTCATGGAAATAATTTCTATGACAAGATCTATAGAGATGTAAGAGAGAAATTAGATAAAGAGATATATCCAGAGCTTCTTTCTAAATTATGATCTAAGGATCTGAAAAATTATTAATTAATCAATAAATTTTTAATCAGATACTTATGAATAACATAGATCTTTTTAAAAAAGCTTTAGAAAAAAAAGATCTTAACAAAGAGATCAATGCAATTATATATTGGAATGAAAAGATCTTTGACGAGATAGAGAGATACTTAAAAAAAGATATGATGCCTTTTCCAGTAGCTATCAAAGATATTATAGACGTAGCTAATATGAGGATCACTATGGGATCAAGACTTTTCCAAGACAGAATCGCAGAGAAAGATGCTGAGGTTGTCAGAAGATTAAAAGAATGGGGAGGAGTAGTCGTTGGTATAACAAATACTCACGAATTTGCTTCTGGAGCAACAACTACATCCTCAATATATGGCCCAACGAGAAACCCAGTAGATAAGAGAAGAATTGCCGGAGGAAGCTCCGGAGGCTCTGCGGCTGCAGTAGCAGCAGATATAGTACCTGTGGCATTAGGGACAGACACAGCCGGATCCGTTAGAATACCTGCCTCTCTTACAGGGGTCTACGGATTTAGACCTACATATGGTGTTATAAGTCTCGAGGGAGTATTTCCGCTGGCACCCTCACTTGATACAGTAGGTGTTTTAGCCAAAGACTTATACTGGCTGGAATATGTGTTTAAGATAATAGTACGTGAGAAAGATCTCCATGTCATGAGAAGAATTTTAAGAAAAAAGATTCGGAAAGAGAAATTAAGATTTGGCGTGCCCAGATGGTTCAGAGCTATTGATGAAGTGATGAACGAGTTTTATAACAAGATTTCTAAATTAGATTATGAGGAGATCTCTATGGAAGACGTGGATAAAAAGCTTCTAAAATATTTTCCAATAATAAGATTGTCTGAAGCAACAAATGTACATATCAAATATAGAGATAAATGGAGCTTATATTTCCCAGATGTTCAGAGGCTGTTAATGAAAGGACTAGAGATCAAGGCTTACGAATATGTGGAGGCATCAAAGATTAGAGATGAAATGTACATGGAGATGAGGAGATTAATGAAAAGACACAAAATAGATCTATGGATCCTTCCAACGACTCCAGTCTATGCACCTCTTATAGAAGATGTATTAGGGAGAGAGGATGTTGTTAGAGATGTATTGGCCTCTCCCAATGTCACTTATCCATCATTTCTTAGATTGCCAGCGATCTCGATACCTTCAATTACTGTAGGAAACTTGCCAGTAGGAATTGAGATCTTCGGAGATAAATATGAAGATCTTTTCATAATATATGTGAGCAAAACTTTGAAAGAAGAGAGAATACTTTAGATTTAAATTAGAGAGCTATAAAACAGGATCATGAAATAGTTTTGTTGAGTAATATAGATTTAAGCTTTCAAAGAAACCTACTTTGGATAAAAAATGCTTTGCGAAGATATTGTCGTCGAGGTCAGAGGTAAAAAAATTGTTATTGATGAAAATATAGTTAAGATATTAAACGAATATGTGAAGACCGCGACTAGTTTAGAAGAACTTGCAAAAAAGTTAGGTTTAGAAGGATGGGAGGAGGCTTATGAGTTTATTAAAAAAGTTCCTGCATGGATCCTGTGGATAACGCCTACACATTTTATGATAGAAAGAAAGAAGTGTGAGAAAAAGAGTTAGACAGCTATAAGATTAATAAATGACCTCCTCCCCGCCCTAAGGGGCGAGGTTTTCAGTTGTAATCTTATGTGATCTATGTCTTTTATATATGGATATCAAAGTATAGGTTAATAAAACAATTATTGAGATCTGAGCAAAATCTATAGACACAGATCTATACTCCTCTGATCCTATGGATATTACAAGCGGGTAGACAGTTATATAAACACCTTTTCTAGTGAAAAGATCTGTGTAAAATGTGACGGGAGTTATCAATAGAAGTGAAAGAATAAGTCTATCAAGATGTTTTGAAGAAAAAATGAGTCTAGCTATAGATAGAGATGTTAACAATACAAGTGTTGATGCTCCAAGAAAATAATTTGGGTAGCAATATCTTAAACATCCATATATAGAGTATGTCGCATCTATTTTCTTAAACATTGACACATACATAAGCAGCTCAGAGAGTATCAATATAAGAAGAATGTTTATTAAAATATAGGCGGAATATTCTTTTAAAAGATCTTTTAAAGATCTTTTCATATGCTAGGCCTCAGTAATGATCTCTCCTCTAAGATCAAAATATGTGACTTCTTTAATATCTACATATATCCAAGAACCGAGAAGATTTTCGTTTGTTTCTTTGATTACAACAGGTTTATAACTTAAGCTTCTACCAATTAAGGTGTTTTCTCTAAAACCTCTCTTAATAATTAATGTTTTAACTCTTTTCCCAATATACTCTTTATTAATATTATATCCTATCTCCTCCTGGATCTTCTGAAGGTAGGAAGATCTTTTCTTCTTGATATCTTCTTTAATTTGAGGCATTGACGCAGCCTCTGTAAGAGGTCTTATACTATATTGAGCTATATGTATTCTATCAAACATTAGCTCTTTAACAAGTCTCAGAGTATTTTCAAAAGCTTCCTCATCCTCGCCTGGGTGACCAACTATAATATCCGTCGCAATAGTTATCTCAGGGATCTTATTTCTAAACTCTTTGACATATTGAATGAACTCCTCTACTGTATATCCTCTTCTCATTATCTTTAACACTTTATTGTCGCCACTTTGCACTGGAATATGAATAAACTTAAATACCTTAGGATGTTTATACACTTCTAATAAACCATCTATAATTTTATCAAGCCACTGAGGATTCATCATGCCAATTCTAATCATAAAATCTCCAGGAAGCTCTGCGATCTCCATAACAAGATCTGGAAGTAGAAATCTCTTTTCAAGATCAAAACCATATACGGCAGTGTCTTGAGCTGTTAATTCTATCTCTTTAAATCCGTACTCTATAGCATCTTCTACAGCTCTTAGAATCGCCTTAGGCTGATAACTTCTGAAATAAGGTCTTGCTATCTTAGTTATACAGAAGCTGCAGTTGCTTAAACAGCCTTGGGCAATTGGTATCGAGATGCTTTTGTCATGATCTGTTTTTTGAGTAAGACTCTTTGGTATGGAGATCCTATCATAATCTCTTTGATCTTCTTTGAATCCTATGTAAACAGGTTTTTCGCTTAGGATAGCGTCAGCAATTCTATTTATACCAGATGTTGATACAAGAGATGCCTCGGGAATCACTTCTCTGGTAGTCGCAGGTCTAGACGAGGGTAAGCATCCAGCTACTATTATTTTCTTTTTATTAGAATACTTCTCTCTCAACTCTTTTAATCTAAGGATCATCCTTTCTTCAGTTTCTCTTCTGACAACACAAGTGTTAATGATGATCGCATCAGCATCATCTATGTCATCAGTTATATAAGCTCCTAACTTCTCTATTTCAGAGATCATTAGCATACTATCAGCTTTATTAAGAGCGCAACCATATGTCTCGATATAAACTTTCATCATTACCACTTTTCCAAAGAATATTTGCTGAGTTTCATAAATAATATATTTTTAAGAGAGGACTTATAGATGGGTGCCCCTCTCGAGCGCTTCAAAAGATCTGAGAGATCAGGAGTATATTAAGATGTTAGACAGACTTTATAGCAGACTACCGGAGAAAAGAGAGAGAAAAATCATAGATCTTCCCGAGCTAGAGATCGAACATCTTACGAATAAAACTGTGATCAAGAATTTACAATATATATCAACAAGATTAGACAGAGACCCAAGACTTATAATGAGATACTTCTTAAAAGAGCTTGGTAAGCCAGGGACTATAACACCATCTGGAACCTTAGAGATCTTTGATAAAATAGCTTCGAAATCTTTAAACGAACTTTTTGAGAAATTTATTAAAACTTATGTTAAATGTCCTACGTGCGGATCTATAGACACTAGATTGATTAAACATGGAAAAATATTTATATTAAAATGTCTTGCCTGCGGTGCTGAGACGCCGGTGAAATATATATGATGAATAATAATGAAAAAGAAGAAGAGAGAGAACTTTTCTGGGTTAACATCTTTAGAGTAGACAATGAAGTTATCGTGGCTATATGTGATAAAGAGCTTTTAGGAAAAGAATTAAACGATCCAGGACTTGGCATCAGAATAAAGATAGATCCAAAGTTTTATGGAGGAGAACTTTTAGAGTTTGATGAAGTATTAAATCTATTAAGAGAAGCTACAATGATCAATGCCATAGGAAACAATATTGTGCAAAAACTTATTGATGCAGGGTTTATAGATAATAAATCACATATTTTATTAATTAATGGAGTGGGACATGTACAAATAATGATCCTGACATAGATCTTATGAGATGATGTTATGTCCAGATTCTGTGTTAGATGTGGTAGAGAAGAAAGCGATAAAGTAAAGTTGATAGGTTATCTATGTGTAGATTGTTTTTTACGAGAGAAAGATATTGCTTCTATGCCAAAGAGAATATCTCTAGAGGTTTGTCCCTCGTGCGGCTCAATCAAATTAGGTGATGCATGGTATTCTTCAGAAGATTTTGGAAATGATCTTCGGATACCGATCAGCTACATAGTCTCGGGTAGATTAAGATCTGGTAGCGATCTTGTCACAGGTGTCAGGATCTCTAATATAAATATTGTAAAAACTAATGAAAGAATATACGCAGAGATCGAGGTCGAAGGTTTTTATAAAGATATAAAACTTGCGAAAACATATCTCACAGAGATTTTGATCTTAAGAAGATTATGCCCCCTATGTACTGCCGTAAAGACAGGTAGCTTTGAAGCTTTGATACAGATAAGAGGTTTTCCAAAGCTTTCTGAAACTAAACGCAAAATGATCTTGAAATATATAGATTCTCTGCCACAAGATTTAAAAAACAATATATCAGGCATAGATCATGTTAAAAACGGTATAAACCTTAGGATGATCACTAAGAAAGTTGCAGAGAATCTTGCCAACAATATAGCTAAAGAATTCAAAGGATTCATATCATACATCTCAGAGGAGAATATCAAAACAACGTCTTCCGGTAGGACATCTAGGAGGGTCATCTCTCTTAGAATCATTGATCTTGAGGAAAATGAGTATATAAATATAAATGGAAAACCTTACACAATTGAAAAGATCCTAGATAAAGGAGTTTTTGCGAAAGATCGTGATGGACGAAGAGTGTTTATCAGCATTGAAGAGCTCATTAGAAGTATAAAAGTCAGATGATAAGTTGGCTAACCTTTTTTCCTAGCCATAACTCTATATTTCACATATTTATCTTGAGGATTAAATCTTGCCGGATGCGGAGACACAGTTTTAGACCCACATCTAGGACACACATCTCTGAGCGTATATACACCACATTGAGGACACTTCTTAATCATATAGAACATAGCTACTTCCTCTCAAAACTAAACTCTACCTGTAGTTTCATAGCCTTCTCCTGCCCTTTAGATAGAGAGATACTTAATGCTTTTTCAAGCGTTTTATACTCGTATCCTTCTAATTCTATTCTGTATCTAGGAGCGCCCACGCTATATATAGAGACCTTACCTCCTTCGTTCTTCAGCTGTTCTATAGCGGTTTGATATATTGTAGAAAGTATCTCTTTGATCCTGTTTATTCCGTCGGGAGAAGCAGTTTTGAGACTCAATATTCCCGTTATGGAAACTTTCTTAATCTCCACATGTTTTTTAACTATCTCAAACAATGGTTCAGCAAGATCTTTTCTTATTCCAGCTTCTAAAGCAGCTTCGACGCCTCTCATAGCTATCTCTTCTAAACCTCTCATGATCTCCATATATTTGTCTTCTAGTTTCCAACCGACCTCATTATAGATCTCTTCTATGCTTTTGCCTGTTTTTTGTGCAAGCAGTTCGAGAATATTATGAGCTTTTTGAAGTCTTTTCCACTCGATTATTTTATTTCTCTGCTCCTCTGGTCTGACTCTTTTAGACGAGATATCAATTGCTGGAGGAGATTTCTTCCTGTCAACCCTAATAACTTTTGCAACAATCTTTTGATTCTCTCTCAAAACCTCTCTAATATCTTTAAAATGTCTTGTTGTTATCTCACTCCAAGGAAGATAAGCCTCTAGATCTTTATATTCATCAAGCTTAACATATGCTCCATAATCAAAAATTTTCATTACAGTAGCTACCACAAGATCTCCTACGTCAGGAATCTTTTTTCTTCGAAGAACCATATCAGACACCTAATCCGCTAATATCATTATATTAAGGGAATTTGATAAAATCAGATTGTTAATGTCAACCTAAGATTCTTATGATTTCTCCTCTTATTATAGCTTTTCCTCCTGTTGGTACCACTAGTTGATAACCACATATAAAACAGCGCGCCGGATAAGTTGCGTAGTCAAAAATCACCTGCTCGTTACCACATTGTGGACATCTAACTCTAAGAAATCTAGATCTTGGTTCAGGAATTAATATTTTTCTCTTCTTCATCTTTTTACCACCTCTACGAGCTCTGACTTCTTAAGTCTAATACCTTCTCTATGTATAATCATACCACATTTTTGACATTTTAGTTTAAGAACAACTTTTTTAGTTACTTTAGCGAATCTCTTCTGTTCAGGTTTTCTCTTGGAGCCATAGCCCTGCTGTTTCCTAAGATATCTTCTCTGACCCTCAGCCAAGGTTCTTCTCTTCCCATGCCTATAGATCATCACTGTATGCTCAGTATGAGTTTTGCATTTAGGACAATACGTCACTATGATCTTTGGTATCTTCATCTGAACACCTAATAGAAAAATATCATAAAACCAATTATAAGTCTAATCAATTATTAAGAAAGAGAAAGCTATGGACTCTTAACAAAAATGCTTAATAACTGAGAAATTAATAGAGTATAATGAGAGCCGCGGTAGTATAGCCCGGCCCAGTATGCGGGCCTGTCGAGATTTTTCGCAGAAAGCCCGTGACCCGGGTTCAAATCCCGGCCGCGGCGCTTAAACTTATGTTCTTTCTTATTATTTTTATTTTCCAGCCATATTTATTATCATGGGAGACATTTGTCTGAAGAAAGATCAGAGGAAGAGCTTCCTAAGCTCTCTATAAAAGATATGTTAAAAGTGGTGCCTCCGCCTCATCTATTAAAAGAGGGTAAAAGTAAAAAGATCCTGGAGAAAAGAGTTAAGATAACCTATTCAGATGATATTAAAGAGGGGCATATTCTTATTCATCCTAGATTGGCAGAGATGTTAAATATAAAAGATCAATTAGAGATATCTGTCAAAGGTAGAAAAAGAATATTCAAGGCAGTATTGAATGATCAAATTCCTGAAGAAGAGATCAGAGGAAATAGTCAAGAACTTATTAGATACGGGATCGCAAATAACAGCATTGTTGTTGTGAGAAAACATGAGTAATATGGAACATATATTCAATACATATACAGATGAACTAAATAAGTTAGCAGAGATACATGCTAAACTTCTTATAAAACTTAAAAAGATCATAAAAACTTTAAGAGAGAATGAACAAGACAACAAAGATCTGATCCAGATCATGAGAAAACTTAGACTTTTAAGATCAAGAGTATCTCAGATATTTGATCATGTGAACAGAGGTTTTGAACAAAAAAATAACGTATCTGAAGAAACTTTAGAGAGACTTTCTCTTTTAATATATTATTTTGAGATGAGCGGCTTAAGAGATGAAGAAAGACTTTTAAAGATCATAATAAAGAAAAACGTATTTTATAAAGAAGGACTTAAAAAAGATCTTGAGGAGATTAATATGCTAAGAAATATCGCCACGAACATAATAAAGAGAAGCTTATGAATGATCTTATAATTTTGAGTCTTTCACACACTTGTCAAACATTTCTATATCATTTAATAAGTCTCTCACTATATAATCTAGATCTTTTTCTTCTCTATCTATTATCCTCTCTTCTCCAGGTATAATTATTCGAGACACCTCTTTTTTAGTTAAAAGAATCATCTGTGGCATAGGTCTCATCACGATGTCGTTATAAAGCTCTCTATAACTATTAATAACTATCGGCTTCAAAAGAATTTTTCCGAAACATGAAAATAATCCGTAGAGCTTGTTATGTCTCTCTGAAAACTCTATTATACTTAATAATTTATCTCTAAATTTCTGAGGAACCTCTCTATATAAAGACTCTTTTAATATATCAGCCTTTAATCTCCCAAGGTCTATTTTGTCTGCAAGTTTCACTATGTTATATGCTATTTTTTCAGCAATTATATGCCAACCCCCAAACTCTATATCTAGATCTGTATGATATAAAGGCTGTGCTTCATAGAAATTGTGTAGAGATATGGTAGGAAGACCTCTTCTTATAAAAGATATAGAATCCATATATGGACTGCCGTAATCGCTTGTGGAAGATATATCCAGTTCTGTTGCGTCTCTAACTATACGCTCTAGATCAGGTGCTGAATATGAGAGTGTGAGAGGCTCTTTAAATGCCAGATCTAGCACTATTGAGATTATAGGGACATCCGGTTCGCGAATATATGTCTCGAGATATTTCTTAGATCCATATGCCCAATACCATGCAGACTCCGTAGGATCCCCATACTCCTCTGCTGTAAAACTTATCAATCTCATACTGTTCTCAAGAGTCTTTTTATATTTATTTAATCTTCTCTTGATCATGTATAATGTTAAAACACCTATTATATCATCTCTAAAACCTGTAAACCAAGAATCATGATGCACTGATATTATTATCTCATCATCTTTTCTTCCAGGGAAATAAGCCTCTACAATATATCCCGTTGAGAACTTCTTTTCTGATGAAACGTACATAGATATTTTTTTATTGATCATCTTTTTTAATGTATAAAGATCTTCTAGACGTATGTGAGCAACAGGTATAGGAGGTCTCACGCTTTTATTATACCAGTAGCCCCATTCTCCTGACACAACTATTCTTCTCTTACGATGAGGATAGTAATCATAAAATATAACAGCCTTTGCTCTCTTCTCAACAGCTATATTATAAAAGATCCATATATTATCCGGATAATCTGTTGTAGGTAGCAAAACAATTTTATCTTCACTTTTCTCAAGATCTGTTGTTAAATATCCTTCGATTATTTCATCTCCTGCATATGAAGGCATAATGCTACAGTAGATTTTTCTTATGTCTGTGAATATTATACAATTCTTCTCCTCCCAGCTTAAAACCTCTATAGGAAGGATCCTGCTTGAGCTACAGGAATCATCACATAAAAAATCTTTATAAACATCTGAGAACTCTTTCTCGCCAAACCATCCGGCAGATCTCTCAGAGTATAGATATCTATTTAATAGATCCTCTAAAAGATATTTCTCAGACATCTCTCTCAAAAAAGATTTACAAGATACGACGTATAAAATATCGAATAATCAGATCATTAAAAAATTTTTATAAAACAGATTACTATATCTAATGGAGAAGATTTATCGGGTGTTAAAAATGATTCATGAGATCAAAGCTCCAAAGATCTTTACAGAGATCCCTGGACCGAATGCAAGAAGGATCATAGCTCAGTTTAAGGAGTACATAGCAACTACGACTCATGATCCTGTGAATCTGCCTCTAGTCATAGAGAGAGGAGAGAATGTATGGCTTATAGATGTTGATGGAAATATTTTTCTAGATTTCTCCTCAGGCGTCTCTGTAAATAATATTGGATGGCCTTCACATCCAGAGGTTATTGAGACAGCTATTAAACAGATAAAAATACTTGCACATGCTGCCGGAACTGATTTTTTTAATGAATATCAGCTGCTTTTAGCGAAAAAACTAATTTCTTTAGCGCCAGGAGATTTTGAGAAGAAAGTTTTTTATAGTAATAGTGGGACTGAAGCTAATGAGGCTGCTATAAAAATAAGTAGATATTCTACAGGTAGAAAGATATTCATATCTTTCATAGGAGCTTTTCATGGAAGAACCATGGGATCATTAAGTCTCACAGGGTCTAAACCTGTTCATAAAAAAAGATTTTTCCCAACAATGCCTGGTGTAATACATGTTCCATATCCTAATCCATATAGGAATCCTTGGAATATAGATGGATATGAAAATCCTGATGAACTGGTTAATCGAGTAATAGATTTTATAGAATATTGGGTTTTTCAACACATTGTGCCGCCAGAGGAGGTTGCCGGAGTGTTTGTAGAACCTATACAAGGTGAGGGAGGATATGTAGTTCCTCCTAAAAATTTCTTCATGGAGTTAAAAAAGATCTTAGATAAATACGGGATCTTGTTAATAGACGATGAAGTTCAGATGGGTCTTGGAAGAACAGGTAAAATGTTTGGTATAGAACATTTTAATGTTTCTCCAGATATAATAACCTTAGCCAAGGCTTTAGGAGGAGGATTGATACCTTTAGGAGCAACTATATTTAGAAAAGATCTTGATCTTGAGCCAGGAGCTCATAGCAATACTTATGGAGGTCATGCTCTCTCCTCAGTAATAGCGCTGAAGACTATAGAGATAATAGAAAGGATCCTTCCATCAGTAAGATCTTTAGAAAGCATTATGATGAAAAGATTATACGAGATGAAAGAAAGATATGAGAGGATAGGAGATGTGAGAGGTCTTGGATTAGCATGGGGGATCGAATTTGTTAAGAATAGAAAAACCAAAGAACATGACATAGAGACTAGAGATAAGGTGATAAGCAATTCTCTTAGAAGAGGTCTTGTGATTCTTGGATGTGGCAAGAGCAGTATAAGGTTGATCCCTCCTCTTATAATCAGTAAAGAACAGCTTGAGATAGGGCTAGATATTCTTGAAGAAGCCATAAAAATCTCTACACAATAAAAGATTAGGAGCTGGCAATTCAAAACAAGTATCTTTTTACTCGAAAACAAACATTAATGATGAATGCTTACAAAAAGTTTTTTGATAAGAAAAACCGTGCTAGTAATATAATAGGTCATAAGGAGTCAATTTGTAGACAAATTTGTTTCTCTTTTTATCACTCAACTCTTTGATTATAATTCTCTCTCTAATCATGTCAGAAATGATCTTTCTCAGACATACTCCATCTATATATACTCCTTCTCTTTCTAACAGATCTCTAAGCTCGTCATATGTTAGTCCTTCATCAGATTTCCTAATGTACATCAGGATCTTTTCTTTTATACGAGTCTCTTCAGATGCTTCAATACAGGATCTCTCTATCAACTAGACAACCTCGTAACTTTTTATCTCCTCAGTTATATCATAGACACGTTTCTAAAGCTTAAGATAATGTGTATATATCTTCTTCTGCAAGACTTTATTAAAAGGTTGAAAAACTAAGGATCTATAAGATCACTATCTTTTTCTTCTCAATATTTATTTCTTCTTTCTAGGAACAGATGAGGGTGGAACCACTGTTGGTACTGGAAGACCTTGCGCTTTTCGCTCTCGTATCCAAAATTCTCTTCTATTTCTTACTCTTGGGACAAGATTTCTCTTAGGTTTCTTAGGTATCTTTGGGGTTTGACTTCTCACTTTCCCTGCTTTTGTCATAGATCCATGGGTTGGCATGTAGACACCTAGTCATTTATAATATTTTGTTTACAAGACTATAAAAAGTACGCTTTATCTAAATGTTCTCAGATAAACAACAGATCTCTGGAAGAAAACTATATAAGTCTTTCAAAATTCAACTCGTTATATGGAGAAAACATAATATATGATAAGAAATAGATCTTATGTAAACAATATATCCAGTAGAAAGAGCATGTTTAAAAAGAAAAATATTTTTGAATACAAAGATATCTCTAAGATTTTTGTTGCTGAAGCTTATAATAAACTTGCAGAAAATTATGAAGATACAGTAGTCTCTAGATCACTCTTTTACTCAGAGCATTATAGAGCAATAGCAAAATTCTTATTGCGTAACGTCATACGTAGACTTAAGAGAGGAAGTCTTGTTGCAGACCTTGGATGTGGAACAGGCTTCTGGAGTATTTTAATAAAAAAATTAGGTTTTGAAGTTATAGGACTAGATATATCTCTTAGATCTATTGAAAAAGCTTATGAAAAAGGGCTGGAAAGTTTCGTAGGAGATATAGAAAAGATAAGTCTGAGAAACGAATCATTCGATCTTGTCATAGCGCTTGCCTCAGTAATCAATCATATAGATTCTCATGATCAGTTTTTTAAAAACGTCTCAAGAATTCTGAAGAAAAATGGCTATCTAGTATTTGATTTTGATAGTGCCTGGTCAATTGATAATCTTTATGAGGCGCTTATTTATAAAAACTCTGTACATAATATATTAAAAAGATTTCTTGATTTTAGTATTCTACAGAGAGGATATAAGATCCTTTGGGAGTTCGGAAACATATATATAAGACTATACACGCCTATTGAGATAATAAAAGAATTAAGAGCTCGAGGCTTTGAGATCATAAAGATTCAACCGATTCATATATTATCCTCAATCATACCTGTGAGAATTCAAGAGAAAACTGAAGACAACATAACACGTGATATCATCAGATCTCTTCATAAATTAGATGATTATATAAACAGATTGTTTCCCATACCATATCCGTTGCCTGTATCTTATATAGTTTTAGCAAGAAAAATATGAAAGATCTTTCATGTTGTGATAACGAGATCTGACCTCCTCTCCGCCCTGAAGGGCGAAGGCTTCCTTCGGCGGTTCATTGGTCCCCCTCATCTATTCGGGTTTACATCTGTCATCTGAGGGGCGTTGAGGAGGGTCAGAGTCCCAGAAAATTTTATGCCTAGTTTTCTCAGTCCTCTCTTTCTAACATTAAGCTTCCCAATGACATCTCTATCTGCCTCGAAGCCGCATCGAGGACATCTCAGTCTTCTATAGCCGACCTCTTCTAATTTTTTATAGTCGCATTTTGGACATTCTGGTGATGTCCCGTTTGGATCGACCTTCACATATGGCACACCATTTTTCTCAGCCTGCCAATCAATCCGTCTGTAATAAGGCTAAGGGCATATGCTTATAATCCACATCTGTTAATAATATCTTAGCATGTGTGAAAAATGCCGGGTGTCAGAGTTATAAGAGCTGAGATCTCAGCTGGTAAGGCTACAAACTCTCCGCCTCTAGGTCCTGCATTACAACAGCTGGGTCTAGACCCTTCTAAAGTTATTGAGGATATAAATAAGGCTACAAAAAAATACTCTGGCCACACAGTTAAAATTAAGATCATAGTAGATCTTGATACACTAAAATATGATATAATAACAGAACTTCCATCAACAACAGATCTTTTGTTAAAAGCCGTTGGTGTGGAAAGTCCTTCTGGAGATCCTGCTAAAAATAAGATAGGGAATATATCTTTAGAAAAAATTATTGAGATAGCATTGTTCAAAAAGAAGGAGCTAAATGCAAAATCTCTCAAAGCTGCTGTAAAAACTATATTAGGCTCGGCCAGATCTATTGGATTAACTGTTGAAGGGAAGGATCCGAAGATTGTGATTAAGGAAATAGAACAAGGCTTATATGATGATTTACTAAGAAAATATGAGGATAAATGGATTAGTGAATAAAACTGGTGTCAGTTATGATAAATAAAGACATTTTAATAAGAAAAGTAGAGGAAGCAATAGAATATGGTAAAGGAAGAAAATTTATACAAAGCATAGATCTTCAAGTGGTTTTCAAAGGTCTAGACCCTAAGTCTCCAGAGGCTAGATTTAGAGATGTCGTATATCTTCCAAAGGGTTTAGGAAAAAAACCTGTGATATGTGTTGTTGCAGATGGTGAAATGGCTCTCAAAGCTAAAGAGGCAGCAGATCTTCTTATAACAAGAGAGGAGATCCAGAGTATAGATAAGAAGAAAGCTAAAAAAATTGCCTCACAATGTGACTGGCTATTAGTTAAAGTAGATCTGATGGGTGTTGTAGGGAGAGTGTTAGGTCCTGCGTTAGGACCTAGAGGAAAGGCACCTATACCAGTTCCTGCAAATGCTGATATAATAGCACAGATTAATTACTATAGATCAGCCACCAGATTAAGAAATAAAGAACAACCTTTCGTATCATGTAGAGTAGGGACTGAAAATATGAGACCAGAGGATCTTGCAGAGAATATAGTTGCTATATTGAATTATCTAGAGAATAAAATTAAGATGCCTCTTGAACAGTTTGTTAATTATATTGTGATTAAGACTACCATGGGCCCTCCTGTGAGGGTTGATCTAAGATGAAGGGCAAATTAAAAAGATTCTACGCAAAAGCTTTAGCGCAGATATCTAAAACAACAGAAACCTCTACGAAGACTGTTAAAAAGAGAAAAGAAGAGATGTTAAATGAGATAATCAAGGTCTTGAAAAGCTCAAGATCTTTCTTATTCATAGATCTTGAGGGTTTAGAAAACAGAGGTTTTAAAGAGATCAGAAGTAAATTGAGTGAGAGAAAAGTTAAAGTAAAAGTATTTAAAAACAAGATCTTTTTATTAGCAATGAAGAAGATAGGTATGAAAAATATTGATGAAGTAGAGAAGTATCTTAATAAACCTATAGCTATAGTATATAGTGATAAAAATAATGTTTTCGAGCTCGCATCTTATGTAGATGAGATCTATTATTATAAAAAGCTTAAGCCTGGAGACAAGGCTCCTTTTGATATAACAATACCTTCAGGTCCTACAGATATTCCTCCAGGTCCTATGATGAGCGTCTTCGGAAGACTTAAGATCCCTGTTCAGCCTAGAGAAGGCAGGATATTCATAATGAGAGACACAGTAGTAGCTAAACAAGGTCAAGAGATCTCTGCAGAACTTGCGTCACTTCTGAATAAACTTGGTATAACCCCTCTGAAAGAAAAGCCTAGGATCTTGATGGGATACGAAGACGGTATAGTCATAGATCCTTTGAGACTAAAAATAGATTATAAAGAATATGAATCCAAGATATTAGGTGCTTATAGAAATGTTCTGAACATAGCTTCAGAGATTATGATACCAGAGCCTGATATACTAAAGATCTCTATGACTAAAGCTTTTAGAAAAGCTCTTAATCTGGCGGTCGAGATGAAGATAATATCATCAGAGACTATAGATTTATTTGTTAGAAAAGCATTGATAAATGCATTAAAAATCGCATCGATACTCGGATATAATGTCTCAACTATCGCAGGAGTGCAACAAAATTTAGAGATCTCAGAGAAGAAAGAGGAGAAAGAAGAGAAAGAGGAAGAGAAGAAAGAAGAGGTCTCTGAAGAACAGATCGCTGAAGGACTTTCAGCATTATTTGGCTGAGAGTTCGCATGTTTAACACATAAATTAGTCTGCTTATCTTCTGACCTTCTCCCATCCTAAAGGACAGGGCTTTCGAGCGAGTTATGATGTCAGGCGGATCATTAATAAATGATGTTTATTAATATTTAGGCAATAGTTATATATATTGATTGGGAGAGATTATGAGTATTAAAGAAGAGAGGAAGAGAGATGTTTTCGAAGATCTTGAGATCATGTATGAGGATGAGGATATAATAGTGATGAGGGCTCCTGATGATGATACTTTAACTAAGATGGTTTTAAAAAAGATTACAGAAGCTGGAAGACCTTTGACGTGGAAGGAGTTAAGAACGTATTTTAGTGGTTTAGCAGGCGAGGATCGTCTCAGAAAAATTTTGATCAAACTCATTGAAGAAGATAAAATTATAGAAATGCCTGACGGAACCTTTGGTCTTCCAGGGATGGAGAGAGGATATATCCCTAAGCCAGATGTGAAAAGAGTCAGGCCATTAGTCCCTAGAAAATTTAGAGAGAGATGGGGTACTTCAGCTTCTAAATATAGAAAATTAGGTATAATACAAGAAATAGAGAGAAGAGAAGAAGAACAATAAAATTTCTAAATTCATTCGAGAAATATTTTAAAATATACACGACGTCTTAATTTAACTACTAATAAAAATAGCTTAAGGAGGATCTATGAGATGAACAAATGTATTCGCGCTAAGGTGTATATATCTGGAGGACAGGCTATCATAGAGACTGAAGATGGAAAGAAGGCTGTGGTACCCCAAAGAACATTACATGAGCTTATCAAGAGATATAATCTATGTATTGAAAATAATAAATAGATTCATTTAGAAATTTTGAGATAGAAAATATAAGAAAAACTTGTGATTTAA
>WYEB01000012.1_pt1 | contig 93451 bp, 89 predicted proteins | sample 6343061 | NCBI WGS metagenome assembly WYEB01 (sample SAMN13812332, study PRJNA600296) | hot springs metagenome | biome: ENVO:00000051; feature: ENVO:00002007; isolation source: sediment sample from Evening Primrose shelf | place: USA: Yellowstone National Park, Evening Primrose Hot Spring ... | reverse complement strand
GTAAGGTTGGGCGTAGGTATGGCGATGCTGTCCACTGGTTCATACCCGGCGATATACCTGAGTATGCAAGGGACATAGAGTTGGTATCCACGGAACCCCTTGATCACAAGGATGTTGATGTCGTATTATCGGCATTACCCAACGAGGTTGCCGGTTCCGTAGAGAGTAAATTGCTTGCCTCGGGAATTAATGTTGTATCTAACGCATCACCGGAGAGGTTAAGCCCCAGTGTTCCTTTGATAAATCCCGAGGTTAATTGGAACCACCTTGAGATTCTTAGGAGTACTAAGGGTAATTGGTTGGTTAAGAACCCGAACTGTACGGCTGCAATAATATCAATGCCCCTAAAGCCACTCCAGGACTTAATTCACGAGTTGCACATAGTCACACTGCAATCCGTATCAGGCGCGGGTTACCTGGGGCTCTCCTACCTGGCAATTGATGGTAATGTAATACCATTCATAAAGGGTGAGGAGGAAAAAATTGACGCGGAGATAAACAAAATGCTTGGAAAACAATCACCGGGCAATTATGAGCCATGGGGAAGACCCATCTATGTAACATCGACGAGAGTGCCCGTTAAGTATGGGCACATGGCAGTCATACATGCTGTACTCAAGGAGCCCATGGATCGGGATAAGATAGTCAATGCCCTAAGAAACTTTAGATCATTACCCCAGGAGGCCGAATTACCCACGGCACCTAAGGAACCGGTAAAGTTGCTGGATAGGATTGATGCGCCACAACCCGCTAGGGATTTAGACCCAATGGCCGTTAGCGTGGGTAGAGTTTCGGTTAAGAATAACGTGCTTAGGATGGTCGTTTTAGGCGATAACCTCGTCCGCGGAGCCGCAGGAATAACAATCCTCACCATAGAGACCATGAAGCAATTGAAACTGCTATAAGATCTATTTTTAATAACTTATTAGATTTAGTATTTCATCGTATTTAATATATCCACTAAATCCGTTAACACCGCCTGCGCAGTCTCGTATCTACCAGCACCCGGTCCAATTATCGTTAATTCACCCAGGGTATCGAGTCTTAACCTCAGGGCGTTCAGGTTTCGTGACACGTGGGCTAGTATGTCGTTCTTATCCAGTGGTGTTGGCTTCACATATGCCTTATCCTTATCGGCATAGGCTATCAACTTAACGACCTTATCACCATACCCCCTGATGTCAATGCCCCTAATTCCCCTAATCTCCATACCCTCTAACTCATGTTTCCAACCAATGACTCTAGACAAAATTATGGTCTTCAATGCCGCATCAAGCCCATCAATATCTAAAGACGGGTCTGCCTCAGCATAGCCTAATTGCTGGGCGAGCCTTAGTGCATCATCGAAGGACAAGCCCTCCTCATACATCCTAGTTAGAATGAAGTTTGTGGTACCATTGAGAATGCCCATGAATGACTCCACGTGAGCTCCAGGTAATAGGTTGAGTATGTTGAAGGATGGCGTACCAGCCATGACGGTGCCCTTAAACCTAACGAGCTTACCATACCTCCTACCTAACTCCATCAACTCATCGTAATGAAACGCTATTGGGCCCTTATTAGTGGTGATCACATGCTTACCACTTCTCAACGCTGCTGTTAGGTATGTGAATGCAGGTTCGCCCTTAGTCTTTATATTAACCCACGTAAATTCTCCCATTATGTCAGCATCACTTTGTTCTATTAGTTTAGGTATGTCATCAGGTTCTATTTTTTCGCCAACTACTTTACCTAGCCTTATGTCATTGATTATGTCTGGCTTAGGGTTAAGTAAATGTCCGTACTTAATATCGATTATTTCCGTAATAGAGACATGGCTAAGTCCTATCTCGCTTCTAACTTTGTTGAATAATTCATAAAATCCTTGACCAACCGTTCCAAAGCCAACTATTAATATCCTAATGGGTTTACTCATAACAATCACCTCTCATATATTGAAGTTATAAATTACAAGCTTTATTTCAGTCATCTCCTCAATTGCAAACCTAATACCCTCTCTCCCAAGCCCACTGAACTTATATCCTCCAAAGGGCATAAAGTCTACCCTGAAATCTGACGTATCATTGATTAACACACCACCAAATTGAAGACCATCTATAAACTTCTTAGCAATCTTGATGTCATTAGTAAATATTCCTGTCTGTAATCCATAGGGTGTACTATTTGCTATATTTATTGTCTCATCAATATCATGAACCTTATATAGCAACATTACAGGCCCAAAGATCTCTTTAACAGCCACCTTGGATTTAGGATTAACATTTTCAAGTATTGTTGGGTAGTATATATTTCGGCTCCTTTTATGACCGATTAATAAATTGGCTCCCTCCTTAATTGCCTCGTCAACCCAGGACTCAACTCTCTTAGCCTCATTCTCCGTAATCATAGGTCCCACATCTGTACTATCACTTAGGGGATCGCCAACTATTAATTTAGAAGTCTGTTCAATTAACTTCTCCTTAACTTCCTCATAAATCTTCTCATGGATTAATATTCTTTGAGCATGAATACAATTTTGCCCCTGGGACTCAAAACCTGCATCTACTATGAGCGGTACCGCCTTATCAACATCAGCATCCTCCCAGACTATCACAGGTGAATTATTACCAAGCTCCATAGCGTATTTCTTTATCCCATGGGAACGTATAATCTGATCCGCAGCCTCTACACCTCCCGTGAAGGTTACCATCTTTATTCTATCATCATCCAATATCTTATTTATTAACTTACCACCACCCGATGTAATCACCACCTGTAAAGCCTCCTCAGGAAGCCCCACATTTATTAATTCATTACTAAGCTCTAACGCCGAAAGAGGCGTTAGGGTTGCTGGCTTTAGTATTACTGAGTTACCCGCAGCTATAGCTGGACCTAACTTATGCGCAACGAGATTCAGCGGATCATTGAAGGGCGTTATAGCTACAATAGGCCCAATAGGCTCCCTAACATAATAAGCGAACCTATTGATACCCCTAGGCTCTGCGTCAAATGGTATTACCTCACCATAAATTCTCTTACTTTCCTCGGCCGAGAACTTCATCGTTACTGACGCCCTATAGGCCTCTCTCCTAGCGTACTTAAGCGGTTTACCTGCCTCCTGAGCAATTATGCGGGCATAATCCTCCTGTCTCTTTCTAAGCCTATCTGAAACCTCCTCGAGAATTTCAGCCCTCTTGTAGCTGGGCATACTCCTCATAGTCTTAAAGCCCTTGACTGCACGATCTAAAATTTCCTCGGCTTTTTCGTAGGGAGTTTCTTCAAGAACTTTTATGACGTCCCAAGTGTATTTATTGTGTACGGGTATGGTCGACGTAACCATCACCTACTCCCCAAAATCTATAGCCACTACTCTAGCCATTGAACCACTGGCTCCCTGGAACTTTATAGGTAGTATCACGATAAAGTACCTCTTACCATCCTCAAGTTCGCTCAGGTTTGTTAAATCCTCAACTATGTATACATTCCTTGAGAGTAATAATTTATGTACCTCAAAGTCCTTATGGTTGTATGGCTCAATACCCAACGTATCTATACCTACCGCTTTAACATTGTGATCCATTAAAAACTTGGCAGCATCAATAGATAGGCCTGGGAAGTCATATAGGAATTCCTTAGTAAATGCCCTCTTTTTCCACCACCCAGTCTCAATCAGTACTATATTACCATCGTACTCAGGTCTCCACATCCTATTAAGGTCATCCTTCGTAATTTCAACTCCATTAAACTTGGGCCTCACTACATAGCCATAACCGATCAACCTATTAAGATCAAGTTGATCAACGGTTATCGGTGACTCAAGCATATGATATGGCGCATCCACATGTGTACCTGTGTGCGTAACCATCTGTATGGACTCAACATTATACCCATCCCTCGATAAAATTCCGACAGGCTTAACGTCAGGAAGTGGATTTGTCGGCCATACAGGCATATAAGTTCTAATCGGAACGCTTAGGTCTATTATACGTCTTATACCGACCATCATAGAGAACCTATAATTACTATTTTTAAGTTCTTCTTTAAAGTTCTTCCTGTTATAACATAAACAGAATGAAAAAAGAGGTAAAATTTAAAAAATAAGTAGGCTATAGGGACGAACTAGTATGACTGAGAAGGGTTCAGAATTTAGGAAAGAACTGGGCCTATGGTCACTGGTCTTTTTGGCAATAGGTGCAATATTAGGACCCGCAATAGCCTATATACCAGTGGATGTACTTGCCGATAGTGGACCCTCAGGAATATTATCATGGGTTGTAGCGTTTGTTCTACTTTTTATAATGGCATTGGTATTCGTCGAGTTAGGTGCAATGTGGCCAAGGGCAGGTGGAGCCGCATATTATCCGTATAAAAGCAATGGTGCCTTGGCAGGCGTGTTAAACGGATGGCCTGCTTTTGTGGGATACTCGCTGATCATGCCTGCAGCATTAACAGCCACCGTAGAATACCTAAGCTTTTACTTCCCACAATTATTCGCAAATGGAATACTAACGTACTCAGGTATTGTAGTAGCTATAGTACTTGGGTTAATCGTGTTTTTAATACACTTAAGGCATGTAGGTTTCCTAGGTAATATAAACAACGCATTAACATTATTCAAGGCCTTAGTATTCTTAATACCGTTAATCGCCCTCCTCGCGTATTTCCACCCAATCAATTTCAATAACCCTAAGTTGGGCGGATTCTCACCATTTGGAATATCCGGATTCTTTGCGGCAATAACAGCAACAGTATTCGCGTACTTAGGATTTAGACAGCCCATTAATTATGCCGAGGAAGTTAAGAATCCAGGTAGGGATATACCAATGGCAATACTCTTAGCCCTAGTTATTACGATGATATATTACATTATCGAAAGCTTGGCATTCCTAGGAGTTGTCGATAGAGTAATATCAAGCACTAGTGGGTGGTCTTCACTAATTCAATTACCATATCCTTACGTCACAGCCATTCAGAACACAAACATACCAGCATCTTCAATACTCTTTATACCAATAACTATAATAGCCGCTATTGTTGCCGCATATACAGATGCATTGATTTATTACGGTAGTGCAGCCAGGATTGGTGTTGCGTTAGCTAAATATGACAGGATGCTACCAGGCTTCTTCTCTAGGTTAAATAAGGAGGGTATGCCTATATATTCGAATATCTTAGTTTTCATAATAGGTCTGATATATATAGCACTGTTCCCATCATTCGCCTCAGTATTTCTACTCTTCACAGACGCAGTACTCCTATCCTACGCACCAGCCGCAGTTAGTCTATTAGTATTTAGAAAGGTTTTTCCAAATGAAACCAGGCCATACAAAATGCCTGCGGCTCAAGTATTAGCGCCCATCGCCTTCATAGTAAGTAGCCTGCTGATTTATTGGAGTGGTTGGCAAGCTATTGAGGTTACGATGATTATGGGTATCGTAGGCTTAGCATTACTATACTTCTATCATAAATATGAGAGGATAACTAAAGCTGATGCATATGGTGGTTTATGGCTATTGCTATTCTACATAGTGCTCCTCGTAATTTCATACTTTGGTAGTACGAATCTAAACATGATACCTGCGCCCTGGGATACACTGGTAGTGATTATAGTCTCGCTGGTGTTCTTCTACATAGGGTATATATCAGGAGTTAAATATCACGAAGCAATAGTTAAGGCGCAGAAAGCATAATATAATGATACTAAATCTTTAAACGCATCTTTAACCTATAATTTGAAGCAACCTAAATATTCTTAGCAACTATATAATGCGATTTGCCTTATTAATTTGATGGTAATGCTTAAATAACCTATTTAACAGATTACTATGGGGATTGAAATGGAAACCAGGAACTAATAAAACCCTTTAGTAAATACGTCCTTAAGTGCCCAAGGTGTGGTTACGAGGTTGAGCCAAGTCCATTCGTCATTAGATGCCCAAGGTGTGGGGAGCTTCTCGATACCTTAGTGGACACGGGCAAGGCTCACATTAGGTGGGGTGAGCTTCGCGGTAGGGGTGTTTGGAGGTATAGGGATTTGTTGCCAGGGTTGAATCATGTTGTTACCATGGGTGAGGGATCGACACCATTAATAAGGTTGAGGGAGTATCCAAATGCCTATGTTAAGTTTGAGGGTGCAAATCCAACGGGTTCCTTTAAGGATAGGGGCATGACTGTGGGTGCGTCGTTAGCGGTATCGCTGGGTGTCAGGGGTGTTGTTGTGGCATCCACGGGTAACACCGCCGCATCTGCCGCAGCCTACTCAGCCAGGGCTGGGCTTGAGTGCGTGGTGGTTCTTCCCAAGGGTAATGTTGCGAGGGGAAAGCTTGCCCAATCAGTACTACATGGTGCACGTATTGTGGAGGTGCCTGGTACGTTTGACAACGCCTTGGAGTATGTACTCGATACTGTACTTAGTGATGGTGCTGTTAATGACATCAATTACTATCCACTTAATTCGATAAATCCGTGGAGGCTTGAGGGTCAGAAGACCATAGCCTTTGAGATTGTTGAGGAGGTTGGAGTACCGGACTTCGTGTTTGTCCCGGTGGGTAATGGTGGTAACATATACGCTATATGGAAGGGTTTCAGGGAGTTGCTTGAGTTGGGTGTTATTGATAGGGTACCTAGGATGATTGGGGTTCAGGCTGAGGGTGCGGCACCAATGGTTAGGTACTGGAGGGGTTTGGGTGAGGCTAGGATTGATAATCCAAGGACAGTGGCATCTGCAATAAGGATTGGGAAACCTGTTAATTGGTTTAGGGCGTATAGGGCTGTTAAGTACAGTAACGGCTTATTCCTCGAGGTTTCTGATGAGGAGATAATAAGGGCCCAGGGAATGTTGGGTAGGGAGGGTGTTGGTGTAGAACCTGCGAGCGCGGCTTCCTTAGCAGGTTACCTAAGGGCGTTGAAGGAGGGTATTGTTGATGTGAACGATAGGGTAGTTCTAATTGCAACAGGCCATGCGCTTAAGGATCCCGATATCCTAGTTCGAGACAATGTTCAGTCTATAACTATCTCCTCACTGGAGGAATTAAGGCGTTTACTTAAAACGTGAGGGATAATTGCAAGGTCGTGTTGAATTTAAAGTAAGATTGAAAAAGGTCATACAGGGTAGAGTGGTACTTGGTTTAGGGCTGTTGTTTCCTCAAATCCTAAAGCCACGTTCATAGCCTGTACGGCTTGTCCACTGGCTCCCTTCATTAGGTTGTCAATTGCTGATAATATCACTAACCTACCCAACCTATTGTCTATTTCGAAGCCAATATCCACGAGATTAGAACCTATTACATACTTAACGTCTGGATATCTCTGGAACCCAGCCCTGTCCTTCACAAGCCTGATGAATGGTTCATTGCCATACATTGACCTATACACCCTCCATATGTCTGGTTCAGACACATCCTTAACAAGCCATGTGTGCGATGTCGTTAGTATGCCCCTAACCAAGTCCACAGCATGTGGTGTGAAGGCTACGCGAACCCGCCTATTAATTAGTAGACCCAGTTCCTGCTCTATCTCAGCGGTGTGCCTATGGTGAACAACCTCGTATGGCCTAATGACGTATGTCCTGAACGGGTGCAGATCGAGCCTTGGTGCGTGGGCGCCAGCTCCAGAGCTTGATATCTTCGCATCAACCACTATCCTATCGGTATCGATAAGGCCGGCCTTAACGATTGGCGCCAGTGATATTATTGCTGCCGTCGCCATGCAGCCGGGTACGGCAATTAGCTTAGCGCCCCTAAGCTCCTCCCTATGTAATTCGGGTAGTCCATACACAGCCTTAGCCAGCAGGTCTGGGTATGGGTGCGGCTTCTCCCAGCCATACCACTCGACGTATGCCGCGGGATCCTTAAGTCTAAAATCTGCTGATAGGTCTATCACAGTGATGCCGCTCTCGTACAGCTTGGGAACCCACCCAAGGCTTTGCCCATGGGGTAGGGCTAGGAACACGACATCCACGTCATGCTTAAGTACGGAGTCTATGGTTGAATCGATGAACGTTAAGTTAGTCCTGCCCCTAAGGTTTGGGTGAACCCTAAATAGGTATTCGCCCTTAAACTCCCTAGACGTTGCGCAGGGCAATTCAATGCCTGGGTGATTAATTAACAGCCTAAGCAACTCACCACCAGTGATTCCACTGGCCCCAACAACACAGGCCCTATACCTACCACCTACCATTTAACCACCCCACGATTGCATTCATGAATTGATCGATATTCTCCACGGTTAACTCAACCCTGGGGTCAAGCCCTAGCACCATCTGTTCGCCATTATAGGTACCGATTACGTAGGTACATAACACACAACCTATATCCCTACTAAGCCTCAATAACGTGCTCTCCAAAGAACCACAACCAACACACCTATCCCCAATAACCTGGGCATTGAATAATTTCTCGGGTGCCTTCATGAGCATGTTCACCCTGGCCAACGAATTCTCCATATACATCCTATGCTCAGCTATTGATTTACTACCTTCCCACGTTATTACAACACCATCAAGCCCAAGCGATGGGGCTGGTGTAGCCATATAAGCCCTGCCGATGCCCCTAACAACCTTAGCCACAACATTTGGGTCAAGCGCTATATTAAACTCGGGCGTTGGGTACCCCATCTTCCTTAGCTCTTTAAATAGTAATGCCCTATTTATCCCCATGGCATAAACATTATGTGGGTTCAACGTATTATTAAACAGGCTTGATAGAACGAACGACTCGAAGACATCATCTAGAAGTAATACGGCCTTACCTTGCATAGGCTTTAACGCATCATTCTTGACATTAACAGCACCAACCTTAAGCCCAGTATTGAGTAACTTATTGTATAACTGCTGCTCTAGTGGTCCATACTTATCGAGGACGAGGACGAGGTCTTGCCCCACCGCTTCAATTACAACCACCTAGGAAGGTCGAGGCGCCTGTGAAATTTAAATATTTTCTTTATCAAGTACAGGGGTATAGGATTCCCTATTTTTATGGGCGCAATACTTATATAGCATATGTATATGCCCACCCGTGGCAGTGATGGAACGGGAACCACTAATAGGGATAATCCCAGGGGATCCTCAATATCCATACTCTACGATATACTAAGGATTGAGGAGAGGCTGTTAATCAATGAATTTAAGGCACTTGGTGTCGAGGTTAGGCTTGTAAACATTAATGACATGTCATTGAACCTTAATGATTACGAGGAGGGTTTCGGCATCGTGCTTATTAGGGCGCTGAGCCACTCTAAGGCCGGCTTGGTGGCGCGTATATTGAATATACGTGGGATTACAACGATAAATAATGGTATGGCCATAGAGAATTCCTGGAATAAGGCCATTGCACTGTCAATACTGGCTAGGTCGAAGGTGCCTGTGGTACCTACGAAACTCGTATTATCAACAAACCTGCAGGGTGATGGTATTAATTACCCGGCCATTGTTAAGCCCGTCCACGGGTCCTGGGGCAGGCTTGTGAGCCTAGTGGGTAGTAGTGATGAGTTATCGCTGCTCCTCAAGCATAGGGCCCTTGGCGACTCCTACTCCAGGGTTGCCATGGTACAACCCTTCATCGGTGACGGCACGGATTACAGGGTTTTCGTTATTGGCGGTGAAGTCGTGGCTTCAATGATGAGGAAGCCGAGTAATGGTGATTGGAGGAGTAATGTGTCAAGGGGTGGCGCTGCACACGGTGTTAGGTTGGGTGATGATGCCTATGAAATAGCTGTCAAGGCAACCGAGGCCTTGGGGCTTGATTACGCAGGTGTTGATTTACTCTATAGTCCTGGGGGTGGTTACCTGGTCAACGAGGTCAACGCAATACCCGAGTTTAAGGGCTTGATGGGTGCCTCAGGCGTTAATATACCGCGTAAAATAGTTGAGTATGTATTAAGCGTCGCCAGGAGGTGATTCGACAATGAGTGATGACATACTTAGGTTTGAGGATGAGTACCTGGCTAGGTATTACAGTAAGAAGCCGTTGAATATTGTCAGGGGCAGTATGCAGTATGTGTGGGATTCGAACGGTAATAAGTACCTAGACATGCATACAGGCTTTGGCGTGGCTTTCTTGGGCCATATGAACCCGAGGATTGTTAACGCAATCAGGGAGCAACTCGATAAAATATTCACTGTGCCACTAACGTTTTATAACGAGGCTAGAGCCGAGTTCGTCAAAGAATTCTCCCGGATATTACCTAGTGGCTTCGGAAAAGTGTTTCTTCAAAATAGTGGTACTGAGGCTGTTGAGGTTGCATTGAAGATTGCCAGGAAGATTAGTAAGAAGGCGGAGTTCCTTGCATTCCTAAACTCATTCCATGGGAGAACCCTAGGCTCCCTATCCGTTACCGGCAATGAGAAGTATAGGAAAGCCTTCGAACCACTACCCTATAAGGTTAGGTTCGCTCCCTTCAATGCCGTTGAGCAGGTCGATAAGTTGGTCACCGAGGACCTGGCCGCTGTGATAGTAGAGCCGGTGCAGGGTGAGGGGGGTGTTAACCCAGCAAAGCCCGAATTCCTGAGGGCTTTGAGGCAGGTTACTAGGGAGAGGAATGTATTACTGATATTTGACGAGGTGCAGGCTGGTTTCGGTAGGACTGGTGCTGTGTGGGCGTTTGAGAATTACGGTGTTGAGCCCGACATCTTCACCGCAGGCAAATCAATAGCTGGCGGGTTACCGATAGGTGTTGCGGTGGTTAGGAGGGAGTATGGCGATGTGTTCGAGCCTGGTGAGCACGGTAGCACCTTCGCCGGTAACCCATTAACCATGGCAGCCGCCAAGGCTGGCGTTGAGGTTTTGATCAGTGAGGACGTGCCCAGTAAGGCCAGGGCGCTTGGTGAGAGGTTCATGAGGATTCTGGAGGATGAGGTTGGGAATCTAAAGCCAGTGCTAAGGATTAAGGGCCTCGGGTTGATGCTTGGTGTGGAGTTGAAGAAGAGGGCTGAGCCCTATGTTGATAAGTTGATTGGTTTAAGGCTACTAACGAGTGTGGCTGGCGGCACAACAATTAGGCTATTACCACCCTACTGCATAAACGATGATGATATTAATTTAGCGGTCACAGCATTAAAGAACGCCTTAGCCGAGTAATTTTACTAGCTCATTGACTATCCTGGTTAACTCCTCATCACTCAATGGCTCCCTCCTAAGCCCATTGTCATATAACGACTTAACCCTCTCATAAACTGCATCGACGAGCTCCTCATTAACGGCGAAACCATGTAACCTAAGCCAATGCCTAATCGAGGACTTCCCCGAATATGGCCCTATCATTATCCTGGCCTCACGACCAACAAGGCCCGGGTCCATGGATAGGTAGGTAATTGGGTTCCTCAAGTGGGCGTCTATGTGTATCCCGGCGGCTGTGGTGAAGGCGTTATCGCCAACTATGGGTTGGTACGTAGGCACCCTATAACCCATTGATGAGAAGACCTCAATTACGTCTCTAAGGACCCTCGGGTTCATACCATCAAGAGACCCCTTAATCCTAGTGTACCAAATGATTAATGACTCTATCGGCACATTGCCAGCCCTCTCCCCAATACCAAGCAACGTACCATTATTCACACTAGCACCATACAACCAGGCAGAGACTGCGTTGGCAACGGCCATGTGGTAGTCACCATGGCCATGGAATTCCAAGTTCTCGCTAGACACACCCAACACCCTTCTAAACACCCACACAAGCTTTGGTATACTGTATGGCAGTGAGGCGAAGGGGTATGGAACACCAACACCTGTCGTGTCCGGGAGCTTAATTACAATATCCACACCATACCTCTCGCCTAACCTGAGCAATTTCTCGACGAAAGGTATTACGAAGCCGACCACGTCAGCCCTAGTCACATCCTCCAAACTACACCTAAGCCTAACACCACCCCTCAGCGCATACTCAGCCGCCTCCAGGTACTTCTCAACAACCCTATCCCTAGTCGAGCCAAACTTATACCTAATGTGTATGTCGGATATGGACATGAGCATCACCATCTCATCAAGCCCAGCCTCCCTAACCAACCTGACATCATCAACCCTAGCCCTACCCCAACCAATAACCTTGGGATACTCGAGATCAAGCTCCCTAACAGCCTTAACAAGCCTCCTATCCCTCTCCGTATAGAGGAAGAACTCACTCCTTATTATCCTACCACTACCATTATCCAAATTCCCAAGCAATTTAAAGAGCTTGACCGCATCTTCGACGGAGTAGTACATGTAAAAGGCCTGTTGACCATCCCTAAACGTTGTGTCGGTTATGAACAACTCACTCGGGATATCAGGCTCCACATAAACTCCATCGAAAGATAACCTAGGCGGTAATGGCCATTGACCTACAACATCCTTAAGCACGCTGTCAACATCTACGTAATCAATACCCTCCCTCCTAAGTAGTTTGATTAACTCCTCCGCATTGCCTGGGTTACTACCTGGGACTTCAATAGAGACCCCCCGGGCTTATGTGGAAATAAATAATTTATAAATTTTACCCTCAATAATAAATAATCATCTATATGGTAATTACTTGTAAATATTCATAAATTCAACAATGGCTTGTTTATAGACCTCAATGGCCCTTAGGTAATCCTCAACAAGTATGTACTCTTCGAGTGAGTGCGATGAAAAACCATCGCCTGGCCCATAGGCTACAAGGTTCCTTGTTAATTGGGCTAGATCATTCATGTCGCTGGTACCCCATTTCCTCGCCAGCACTGGTTTTTCACCCAGGACCTTTATTATTGCCCTAGACACAGCCCTCATGGCAGGGTTATCAACTGGTACCTCCACGGGCTCCGTACACCACTTAATGTTTATGTTACCGTAACCACCGAACTCATTACCCAACTTAATGATTGCATCTCTAACGTCATTGCATGACTTGCCGGGTGGTATCCTAACATCCAGTACTAACCTGCAATTGCTCGGTATCATGTTCTCCGCCTCGCCGCAATTCATGATTGTTGGAGTCACGAGGAAGTCCTCATAATTCACACCAGCCCTTAGGTACTCACGTAATCTGTTGTACACCTCCATGGCTATCAATATGGAATTCGACGATAGGTCAGGATTCGATGCATGACCACCCCTTGTCTTAATCGTAACTTCTACTTTCGTTCCACCCCTGTACTTATTCACCACCTTATTGACACCAGTGGGTTCGCCAACTATGACGCCGTGAGGCTTGGGCACGTGGTTACCCCTTATCAGGTTTGCGGTGCCCAGGCTATCGCCCTCCTCGTGAACCACCGCCGTAAGCACCAGGGTACCCCTTGGCAACTCGCTCTCCATGAACGCTATCGCCATGGCCATGAGCGGGCCCTTATCGTCACTAGCACCCCTACCGATTATTTTATTGCCCTCGCGCTTAACCTCTATGAAGCCTGGTATCGTGTCCATGTGCGCATGGAGCCATAGCACGGGCTCGCCACCACCCCTAACGGCTATTACGTTGCCCACATTGTCGACCCTAGCATCGAAGCCGTTCATAACCAGTAACTCCCTGAGGAACTCCGTAAGCCCATGCTCCTCACCCGTGGGCGAGTATATGCTCAGTGCCTCCATCAATAGTTTTAACCTAGCCTCATCAGTGAACATGGTTAACCCCTCTTCGTCAGATCGAGTACGAGCTCCACGATGTGCCTAGCCACATTGACACCGGTGACCCTCTGGACATTCTTGAACTCGGGCACGGTGTTTACCTCAAGCACCTTATAGCCACCATCAGACTCCACAACATCGACACCGGCATAGTAGGCGCCTATGGCCTTGGTAGCCCTAACACTTATGTCCTCAAGCTCGGGATCCACCCTGACCGCCTCAGCCTTACCACCCCTTGCAGTGTTTGTCCTCCAGTCATCGTTGACCGCATACCTATAAATCGCAGCCACAGCCCTATCCCCAACCACCGTTACCCTAATGTCCCTGCCAGGCTTCCTTACGTATTCCTGCATAAGGTATGCGCCGTACTGAGGATTACCCATCGAATCCCTATGCCTAACCAGGAGCTGTAAATCCTCAACACCACCCACTAGGCTCACTAGCCTACCCCAGGAACCATGGACAGGCTTAACAATGGCAGGTATACCGACTGCGTTGAGAACCTTAACTGCAACATCCCCTGATAGGGTAATCACGGTGTTGGGTATTGGGACACCCACCCTGCTGAGTATGGCGAGGGTTACTGCCTTATTATTACCGATTAATATGGACATTGCCGGGTTTATCGAGATTCCACCGAGGGCTTCGTAGAGTTGGGACACGAGTTGCGACTTATGCTGACTTATCGTCCTTATGAAAGCAGCGCCACCATCACCGCCGTTTGGGAGGTTTAGCGTCAGCTCCCCAGCATTAACCAACCTATAATTAACGTTTAGGTTGTTGAACTCCCTAATGAGTAGTTTCTCATCGAGCCTTACTGCATCGTATATGAAGTCAATGGCTTCAATCAGAACCACCTCTTACTCTCCCCAATCCTCCTCCTCAACCTTGATTAGCTTCAGTTGTATCAAACCATTCTGAATAGCCACCTGGTACTTCTGGCCACAGCTTGGGCAGCTAACGAGCTCTCCATCAAGGACATCGTCTGGTATTTCTATATCTGCACCGCATACCTGGCATGAGGTCTTTGTTGGCATCAGTAGTTACGTGAATATAGCCTATTTAAGCATTGCGGTTAATCGATGTTTAGTTTATAGTTAAGCCATGGGTATAAATATACAAGACGCGCCCTACTGGTTAGGAATCACGTGTGTTCCAAAGCCGTTGATTGCGGAGGATATGGGGTTCTCGATTGTTCCATTGGATATTACGACACGTATTCCCTTACTTGCCAACTGCATTGCTGTGTACACCTTCCTCTTCATGCCGCCCCTAACCTCTTGGCTCTTAAAGAGCTCCTGCGCCTCGGTAATAGACGCCCTACCAACAACCTTCCCATTTATTAATACACCATCGACGTCCGTGAGAATTACCGCTAGGTCGGGCCTTAATGAGTATGAAAGAACCTCAAGTGCTTGATCTCCATCAACATTCAACGGACCGCCTGTCTTGTTGTCCATTGCTATTGGAGCTATCACCGGCGTAAAACCATCATTTAGCAACTTCACTATGAAATCGCTGTTCGAGCTCTCTATCTTACCTGTATAGCCACCATCCACAATCCTCTCCCTACCCCTCTCATCTATTATTACCATAGTTTCCCTCCTCCTCGCCCTCAGTAATCCACCATCAACACCCGATAACCCAATTGCGTTAACACCAACACCCTGCAACCTACTAACTAGGTCCTTGTTTAGGAACATCATGCCCATAATGTAAACCCTGAGGGTCTCGAGATCAGTATACCTACTGGTAACGCCGCTGGGGCTTGTCACGAACCTTGGCTTGAGCCCCATTTTCTCCATCAACTCGCTCACGAAGTAACCACCACCGTGCACAATCACTAACTTATGACCATTGCCCAATAACCTAGGGACCTCCTTGACGAGGTTGTCCACGCCCTTTCGAATTACGGAACCACCGACCTTGATTAGGATTAGCATCTGGTAACTACGCGGTAGGTAATAATTATAAGGATTACCGTGACGACGATTATTTTGAATAAATATATTAATTATTTGAATTTATAGGGACCTCCCGTATTCACTTACCGCCTCGGCAATCCTCCTAATACCCTCGACGATCCTATCGATACTCTCGACCACAAAGGATATCCTAATCGCTGACCTATAGATATCGCTGAAGTACGTGCCAGGTATCACAGTCACACCAAACTTCTCAAGGAGAAGCTCGGCAAGCCTCTCCGAGTCCTTTATGTAGCCTGATAGGTCTGCGAATACGAACATTGAACCCCTTGGAACAATAAAGCGTGCCTCGGGTAGGTACTCCCTAAGGGCTTTGACCGCGGCATCCCTTCTAGACCTATACTCCTCAACTATGTATTTCAAATGCCTAAACCTGACCTCAGACCTCAGGTACATGGTTACGAACCTCTGGGCAATGACTGGTGGACAATAGGTCATCTCCTCAGCCGCTAACTTAAGCTTGGGCACTGCATCACTGGGTCCATAAATGAAACCGAGTCTCCATCCTGGAATGCCTGGATCCTTAGAGAATGTGTTTATTGATATTACGTGATCCGGGGCGTATCTGTAGATGTATGTGTGCTCTCCCTCATAAATAAGCGTTCTATATGCCTCATCAGACACAATCCAGAAATCCTCATCCTTTGCCAGATCTGCTATTGCCTTTGCCGTATCCCTATCAATCACACTACCCGTAGGGTTGTCCGGAGAAACTATTACCAGGGCCTTCGTCTTATTTGTTATTAATTCCTTCAGTTTCTCAACATCAACCCTGAAGCCCTCGTTTAAGCTCAAGCCGAGCCTCTTAATCCTACCACCGAAGTACTCGATTATTGGCTTATAACCAAAGTATGTTGGATCAAGGAGTATAACCTCATCGCCTGGATTTAGGATTGTCATGAAAGTCGCGAACATACCCTCCTGACCGCCAGCCGTTATAACTATATTGTCGGGGCTAACATCGATACCACCAAGCCTCCTCAAATCCTCAGATACTGCCTCCCTAAGCTCCATAATGCCCTGGCTCGGGGTATAGCCATACAGATCCATCCCCTTACCCTCAATGAGTTGGTTGGCGAGCATGGACCTAATCTCGATGGGCGGTGGTATCCCGGGTTGCCCAGCGGATAGGTTTATCACATCCCTATTCTCACGCTTTAACCTCTCCCTGATCGCATCTATCTTCCTGGTGGGTGACTCCCTCAGGAAGGTTATTGTTTGCGAGAACCCGCGCATTGTCTCCCCTATTTTACTCAAGTATATATACTTTATTTATTCATAACCGTGGCATAGGTTCTTTAAGGGCAAAGCTTATAAAATATTTATAATAACCCCGCCCGAATGATTCGGCTTGAGGAGACGCTATCTCGTGCTTCAGGATGGGAGCGTATACCGTGGTTACGCCTTTGGTGCTGACACAAATGCAGTTGGTGAAGTTGTATTCACGACAGCTAACGTTGGCTATCCAGAGTCATTGACCGACCCATCATATAAGGGTCAGATTCTCGTTTTCACAAGCCCCCTAATTGGTAATTACGGTGTTTCACAGGACCAGTGGGAGAGTGACTCAATCCAGGTTAGTGGTGTTGTTGTCTTTGACGCCACATCGCCAAGTCATTACACCTCAGTCATGAGCCTTGACGAGTGGTTGAGGAGGGAGGGTGTACCTGGCGTGTTTAGGGTTGACACTAGGGCGTTGACCGTCAAGTTGAGGGAGGTTGGTGTCATGATGGGGGCTATAGTTGATGATGTGAATGAGGGACTTAGGCTTGTTAGGGATGCGCCACGTTATGATGAGATTGATTTCACAAGGCTCGTATCGCCTAAGGACATCATTAGTTATGGGGATGATGATGAACCATGCATTGGAATTATTGATTGTGGGGTCAAGCTTGGTATAGTGAGGAGCTTATTGGCTAGGGGTTTCAGGGTCGTTAGGTACCCATGCCACATGTGGTCTGAGGCAATAAGTAATTGCGATGGTGTCCTACTCAGTAATGGGCCTGGCAACCCTAACCTACTTAATTTCCTTGTGGATGCTGTGGTTGATATTATTAGGGATAGAAAACCAACCCTAGGCATATGCCTAGGACACCAGGTAATAGCCCTAGGCATTGGGGCTAGGTTGTACAAAATGAAGTATGGACACAGGGCAATAAACAAGCCAGTCCTCGACCTACTTAGGAATAGGGTTTACATAACGACCCACAACCATGGATATGCCGTAGACCCACAATCAATCAAAGGCACCGGGTTTAAGGTGTGGGCCGTGCAACCCGATGACAAAACCGTGGAAGGGTTAATACATGAGAAACTACCAATAATAACGACACAATTCCACCCAGAGGCGAGACCTGGTCCCCAAGACACAAAATGGGTCTTTGATGAGTTTGCAAGGTTGGTGATGAGGTATGGACGCTAGGAAGGTATTAATTGTAGGTAGCGGGCCGATAAAGGTTGCCGAGGCTGCCGAGTTCGATTACTCAGGGATCCAGGCGTTGAAGGCGTATAAGGAGGAGGGATTGACCACAGTACTCGTTAATCCAAACATAGCCACGGTACAGACAACAAAGGTTTTTGCTGACAAGGTTTACCTGGTGCCAATAAGGACCGAGTACCTGGCTAAGGTTATTGAGAGGGAGAGGCCCGACGCCATAGCGTGTGGCTTTGGTGGGCAAACGGCACTGTCCGCATGCATTAATCTAAACGATTCTGGGGTACTTAGGAAGTACGGTGTTAAGGTCCTGGGTACACCAATAGAGGGCATAAGGTCTGCATTGAGTAGGGAGTTGTTTAAGGAGTTGATGGGTAGGCATGGCATACCCACGCTACCCTCAATAACAACGTACTCATTAAACGAGGCCATGGATGCAGCGAGGAAGCTGGGATATCCAGTACTGGCTAGGGTATCCTTTAACCTAGGTGGTGCGGGTGCCTTTGTGGCGAATAACGAGGCGGAGTTAATTAGTAAGTATCATAAGGCCCTCGCCCAGAGCGAGATCAAGGAGGTTCTGATCGAGAAGTACATTGGTGGTTGGAAGGAAATAGAGTTTGAGGTTATGAGGGATTCCTACGGTAATTCTGTGGCTGTGGTGTGTATGGAGAACGTAGACCCAATGGGTGTGCATACGGGCGATTCTGTCGTGGTGGCACCCTGCCTAACACTAACCAATGAGGAGTACCAGAGGGCTAGGCTGTTGTCTATCGGCGTCGCCAATGCCATAAACCTGGTTGGTGAGTGCAACGTGCAGGTTGCAATAAACCCAAGGGGGCCTGACATGTACGTCATAGAGACCAACCCTAGGATGAGCAGGTCAAGCGCGCTGGCTAGTAAGGCCTCGGGCTATCCACTAGCCTACATGGCCGCTAAATTAACCCTGGGTTATAGGTTGGATGAGTTGATCAATAGGGTTACGAACAGAACCGTGGCCGCCTTCGAACCAAGTCTCGACTACATAGTGGTTAAGATACCCAGGTGGGAGAGTGATAGGTTCGAGGTTGATGAATCCCTGGGTCCCGAGATGATGAGTATTGGTGAGGTAATGGGTATAGGGAGAACGCTTGAGGAGGCTTGGCAGAAAGCCGTTAGGATGCTGGACATTGGGGAACCGGGCCTGGTTTGTGGTCGCATATACAACGAGGCAACTGTTGAGGAGGCGAAGGATAAGGTCATGAGGAGGAAGCCCTATTGGTTCCTATACGCAGCCGTGCTACTGAGGGAGGGTTACTCCGTCGACGAGATAAATAGGTGGATAGGTGTCGATAAGTTCTTCCTAAACGCGATCAAGAGGGTTGTGGATGCCTACGAGGGGCTGAGGAAGGGCCTAATAACGTTGAATGAGGATGTTGTTGAGGAGTTGTACGTACTAGGCTTCAGCGAGAAGCAGATACGCCGTGCACTAGGCGGTGAGGCACCGAGTAGGTTGCCTGTGGTTAAGCAGATAGACACATTGGCTGGTGAGTGGCCGGCCAGTACGAACTACCTATACCTAACCCACGGTGGTGAGGTTGATGACTACACAGGGCCTGGTGTGGATGCTATAGTGGTCGGGGCTGGCGTCTTTAGGATCGGGGTTTCCGTGGAGTTTGACTGGGCTGTGGTTAACACAGTCCTCGCCCTAAGGAGGCTTGGGTATAGGGTGGGTATTGTTAATTACAACCCGGAGACCGTGAGCACCGACTGGGACTTCGCAAATAAGCTATTCTTTGAGGAATTAACGCCGGAGACCCTGAGGAACATATTGATTAAGGAGAGGCCAAAGTTAGTCATCCTCTGGGCGGGTGGGCAGATTGGGCAGAGGCTCTATGGTAAGGCTAGGTCCTGGCTATCTAATGGCGAGATACTCGGGACATTGCCAGAAAGTATTGACCTAGCCGAGGATAGGGTGAAGTTCTCAAAGTTACTCGAGGGGTTGGGGATTGATCAACCACCCTGGACCTTCGCAAGGTCCTTGGAGGAGTTGATAGGCATTGTGGAGAGGTGGCTGGACTACCCGGTGATGATTAGGCCGAGCTACGTGCTTGGAGGCACGTACATGGGGCTTGCGAGGAATAGGGATGAGCTGGTCAAGTACGTGAGCAGGGCCACCAGAATAAGCCCAGAACACCCAGTGGTTGTCTCCAAGTTCATAGGCAATGGCATTGAGGCGGAGGTTGACGGCGTTAGTGACGGAAAGTCCGTCATAGCAATCCCCGTTGAGCACATCGAACCACCTGGCGTACACTCGGGAGATAGCACGATGGTCATATCACCCAGGGGCCTCGACTATAGGCTGAATGATGGCTGGAGGGTCAGGATGGCGGAGGCTTCATTCAAGATAGCAATTGCATTGAGTATCAGGGGTCCGTTCAACATACAGTTCATAGTTGGTGACAAACTATACGTGATAGAGGCGAACGTGAGGGCGAGCAGGTCCATGCCATTCACGAGCAAGGCAATCGGCATAAACCTGATGGACCTATCAGTCAAGGCAGCAATGAGCGGTTTAGGCATGGATAGGGAATACCTGGTACTAAGACCGAGGCGCTGGTGGGTTAAGGCAAGCCAATTCTCCTGGAGCAGGATCAGGGGCGCATACCCAAGGTTAGGCCCGGTCATGTACAGCACAGGCGAGGTTGCATCAAGTGGGCACACACTCCAGGAAGCCCTACTCAAGGCCTGGCTATCCACAACCCCATCAAGGATCCCAAGAAACAACGCACTAGTCTACACATACGACGAGTACCTGAAGGAACAAATCGACGAAATAACAAACCAACTAGACGGGTGGATCAAGGTAATAACAGACACAACAACAGTCAAGGAAGACATAAAGGCGGGACGCATAGACATCGTAATCACGGGGGGAGACACAAGGGATAAGGACTACGAAATACGCAGACTAGCCGCAGACACGGCAACACCATTAATCCTACACCCAAAACTAGGCCTCGAACTATCACGAGCATTCAGGTGGCTATGGACAGGCAACGAACCAGACATCGAGGAACTACAAGAAGCACAACACACCCCAAGCCCTACTTCCAAAAACTAACCAACCCAAACAAGTTATGAGTCTACGAGACGAATTTCGTGCCATGGCAAAATTTTGCCACGAAACGAATAGTGAAGCAATGTTGAAAATAAGCACTACTTAATTAATAATTTGTTATTCACGGCCTCTCATTGAGTGGTACGTACTTAAGGCCTATGGGTCCTACGTACTTCTCGGTGGGCCTGATTAATCGGCCATTCATTTGCCAGTATTCAAGCACATGTGCTACCCAACCGACGATCCTTGCTATTGCGAAGTTTGCGGGATTATATTCAGGTGGAAATCCTAGGGTGTAGAATATCAGTGATGCGTATAGGTCTGTGTTTGCGTAAACTCCCTTACTGCTTAGGTGCTTCTCCACGGCCTTCTCCAGGGCTAATGCTGTTTCGTATAGCCTCTGGTACTCGCCACCCTTCTCCCTCGCCAACTCCCCAGCGATCGTTCTCAGGTAATTAACCCTGGGGTCCGTGTACTTCTTGTAAAGCCTGTGCCCGAAACCTATTATCTTCTCGCCCCTCCTCACCTTGCTGATTACGTAGTCCTCAGCCTTGGCGGGATCACCAACCTCCACGATCGTCTTTAAAGCCTCGAAACTTGCACCGCCATGTAGTGGGCCCTTTAGGCTCGATAGGGCTGCCGCAATCGCCGAGTATATGTCGGACCATGTGGAGGCCACGGTTATGGCTGTGAAGGCTGAGTTATTCATGCTGTGCTCCATGTACGTTATCAACATTGTCTCCAGGGCCCTCCTCTCTACGTCACTCGGCTCCCTCCCGAAGAACATGTAGAAGTAATTGGCCGCGTGATCGAGGTCACTACGTGGCCTGGATACCTCATTGCCTGTGCTGAGTCTGTGGTACGTGGCCACTATCGTTGGCGCCCTGGCTATTAGGGCTAGGGCCTTCTCGTAGTCGTGCGAGCCCCTGCTAGATGCTTCCCTGTCCAGCGTGCCTAGGTAGTCTATTGAGAGCCTGAGCACATCTATTGGCCTCAAACCTCTAGGTAACGACCTGAGGAGGGTGAGCAACTCGCTGGGTAGCTCCCTATTCCTCGCCAACTCAGCCTTTATGGCATTTAGCTCCTCCCTATTGGGTAGCTTACCGTGTAGTAGTAGGTACGTCACCTCCTCAAAGCCTGCCATGTTGGCAAGCTCGGTTAGGTCGTAGCCCCTATAGTAGATCCTGCCGTTGTCGAGGTCGATGAAGCATATGCCGCTTTCTTTAACCTGTATGCCATCGAGACCCCATGCAACCGTGGACGTGCCCATTCTCGATTAAGATTTAGAATAAAATATAAAATTTGTTCATTATTAATCATAATAATTTTAATACGCTGAGTAATTTATTCCTATTATCTAATACCCAATTACTCAATTGCTCAATGCTATGAAACCTCCTTGCCACCTCCTCCCTAACCTGGTTTGGGTTTGGTGAGCCTTCATTCAGTTTCTCATCGATTACCCGGGTAGGGTTTAAGGACACCTTATCAAGCTCATTATTCCTCACCGCCCTGGCAACCTCATTATAAACCTCCCTAAACGGTCTATGCTCACTGATCGATACAAACTCTGCATACTCAGCCGTGGTCACGGGATACCTGGCAAGGTCCTCCCTAACCCTCTCGGCGTTAACCCTCAACCCCGCTACGAAGTCCCTCAGTATAGAGATCCCCTCAATGGCTATCCTCATCACAACCCAGGCATGCCTCGTCTCCTCCTGCAGGTCAAGCTGGTACCCAAACTCCACGGGCCTCTCTATGGAGAGCATAGCCACTAAATGCCCCACAGCCTCCCCAATCCTAGCCCTAAACACCTCGAGGGTCGCAGGGTTACGCTTATGAGGCATTATACTACTCGTGGCTAGGTGACTTGGGTCAGCCGTTACGTAGTTGAGCTGGGGCATTAACCACATCTCGATGTTGTTCAAGAACCTACCAACCTCGATTAGGTAGGAAACGATCAAGGCTATTACCTGGACCATGAAGAACCTGGAGCCCGTGGCATAGATACTGTTATTAACGATATCCCCAAACCCAAGCTCGCCAGCCTCCCTAGACCTATCAATCCTCGCCAAAACACCAGCCAGCGGGCCGGTACCCAACGGCGACCTATCAACTATCGCGTAGGAACTAATAAGTAAGCTAAGCAGATCGCTCGTTAACTCATCCAGCGCTAACAGGTAATGACCCAACGTGGTGACCTGGGCAGGCTGCCTATGGGTGGACCCAATTATGAGTTGGTCCGCCGCATCTCCAGCCTTGGTGAGCAGGGTCTTCCTGAGCTCAATAAGCTCACTGATTAGGTCGAGCATGTACTCCCTAAGCCTAAGCCTAATCGCGGTGGCCACGTGGTCATTCCTGGACCTACCAAGCCCAACCCAACCACCGACCTGCCCAACCCTCCTAATCAACTCAGCTTCCACGAACTCATGAACATCCTCAAAACCCTCACCAGGCCTATAACCATCGCGGTAAATACCCCTCAACGCCTCCCTAACCCTGCCCGCCTCATCACCACTCAGTACACCCTGCCTCTCGAGCTCATTAACATGAACAATCAACGCCGCAATCACGTACTTGAATATCTCAGCATCATCAACTATCGAAGATGTGTAGTTAACCTTAACCAAGTCCCCAGACCCGAGCAACTCCCTACGATACATAGGCTATGTATAACCACATTAGGGGGATAATATACTCTACCTCACCTTCAAAAGTAATTGTTAAACATGAAGCTCTAGGCTCTATCTTGTCGTTTTCATGCAACACCCCACAGTTGAAAACGGGCAGTACTTGTTGATTGAGACTTTTGAACTAAAATGACTCGACCTAATGATTAAGGCGTTACAACCTTACGTCTAGCCCTGAAGGCCGTTAGTGAGTGCATTGTGTGCATTTTTATGAAGCCCCTCGCCTCCTCCTCACTTGGGTACCAACCGCCTACGTAATCGACAAGCTCCTTGCTATAGCTTGCGTATGGGCTCTCCCTACCGAGAATAGCCAAACCACCGAGCACCTTAACCCTAACCTTACCGCTGACCCACCTATTCATTGCCCTAACCAATGACTCTAGCTCCTCACGCAATGGCTCGTGCCAAAGCCCCTGATAGACCAGGTCGGTCCAGGTTTGATCGACGATCCTCTTAAACCTATACTCAAGTGGCGTGTAAACGAGCTTCTCAAGGTCCCTGTGCGCCTCGATGAGTGTTAATGCCGCTGGCGCCTCATAAACCTCCCTGGACTTAAAACCAACAACCCTATTCTCCACATGATCAACCCTACCGAATCCATGCGCACCAACGACCCTATTCAACGTGGTGATTATACCAACCAGGTCCATTTTCTCACCATTAATAGCCACGGGCAATCCCTCCCTGAACTCGATATCCAGAATCAACGGTTCACGAACACTCTCAGGCGATACCGTCCATTTAAAGGCATCCTCAGGCACTTCGGCCAATGGATCGTCAATCTCACGACCCTCTATGCTCCTTGACCAGAGGTTATCATCAATACTGAACCTACTGTGGATGCTTGGTATTGGTATTCCGTGCTTCTTGGCGTAATCTATCTCACTGGCCCTATCCATGCCCCAGATCTTGGCTGGCTCTATTATCGCCATGTCGGGTGCCAGGGCCATCAGGGTCTCATTAAACCTGACCTGGTCGTTACCCTTACTCGTGGATCCATGGGCCACCGCATCGCAACCCTCCCTCCTAGCTACCTCAATGACCTTCTCGGCAATTAATGGCCTAGCTAGGGCCGTACCAAGAGGGTACTTATCCTCATAAAGGGCATTGGCCATTATAGCCATTGCCACTGGACCATTGGCGAACTCACTCTTTGCGTCAACATAGACATGCTTAGACGCGCCTGCTGCGTAAGCCCTTCTCTCTATTTCTTCAAAATCATCGTCCTGACCCACGTCTACCGTGACCGTGATAACCTCGGCATTAAACTTATTCCTAAGCCAATGAATAGCCACTGTAGTGTCTAAACCGCCTGAGTAAGCCAGGGCGATTTTACTGGGTTTCCTGTGCTCCGGTTTAGGTAATTCACGCGAAACAAGGACCTTATATATTTAATAAATTTTTCCTAAATAGGATATAGCGATGTTACGTACCTACAGTAACTATGACGGGTTGTTGCAAGCCTCTTATTTCGTGAGCCACATCCTCAGGCCTTAAATTCCTTATATAATTTATGTATCTATCATAGTAGTCGCTCGGTAGGCCGTATGTGGGTATTACCGAATGTACGTTGGCGATACCCTCAGGAGACTCCTTCATGACCTTAAGCCTACCGATCCTATTCCTCACAGCCATAGCCAACTCATCATCACTCAATGATGAATTACTTATCGTGTTCAGCATAATATCGATGGTATCCTTAACGAACTCCCTACGCACACCAGCCATTGCGATGAACACACCAGAACTACCCAGTGGCCAGTACATGGAGTAGGCGTAATACGCCAACCCCCTCTTCACCCTAACCTCCCTGTACAACCTAGATACCAACCCCATACCACCTATTACTGTGTTAGCGACGTCCATCTTAAACGACCTCTCAACGTCCTTTATACCGTATGTTGGGTACATAATTACAACCGCGGTTTGTACCTTACCCTCAAGCCTAACATCCCTACTACCACTACCAAATCCCCTAACGGGTATCTCCACATAGTTAGCACTTGGTAGATCAACCTCAACCACATCCTCAGGGGCCACAACCGTTAGGGATATAGCACGTAATCCATCAATCGCCCTCCTAACATCATCCTTCGTTATCCCCGTTAATTTATACTCATAAGCCGTGGGGTGTCTCGAGTATGGATGGTCATTAAATAACAATTTTAATGCCTCAGCTATAGATAGGGTGATGACATCCTCCCTAGATAGCGTAATGCGAGTACCTGCTTCCCTAATCGCGTCATCCAACCTATCGATTGGCGGATTTAGCAGGGTTTTTACCAGTAATTCCACCGCCTTGGGGATAACCGAGTACCTAACCTTAACCCTAACCATTAGGTAATCAAGCCCCTTCTCGATTATGAAGGAGACGCCCACTCTTTCAAGCTCCTTCGCGTAGTCGCTCATTCTCCACAGTGGTATTAGCACATTTGCAATTCCTGGAACTGGTTCCTGGAGCGAGCCTAGGTTTAGTGCGAGGTTTATTACGGCAACATCATTAACGGGCGATTTAATGAATAGTCTATTCATGCCCATCACCTATAAGTGATGATTATTGGAGAACTCAATAACTTACTCGCGAAATCCATATACTCATCACTACCCAATCTCGTGGCATCCTCAATAGCCTTAGTAACTGCATTTGGGTCACCTGTGAATAATTGGGATAACCCGTACAACTGCCCTAATTTGCTGGGTGCATCCATGGAGAAGGATAACCTAGCCATGATCCTCTCCCTGGCGAATTCAAGTTCCTCATCACTCGGTCTCTCCATTATCAACTCCTCAATCTTACCAACAACCTTATCCGGATCCTTCACGCCATAGACTATTACGTAGTACAGGTTGTTCATGAGTGTTGGTTCGTAATAACTATACACAACATCGCCAAGACCCTCCTCAACCAACCTATACAACCTAGAGGACCTTGGCACAGCCATTGGTTCTCGGGCAGTTAAGCCGTATGTGAACGCCCTATCACCGGAGACCACGAAGTCGAAGAGCACAACCTCCCTGAAGCCCTCTATATCGTGAACGCCAGGCACTTTAATGGCGTATAACAGCCTCGGCGATTCATTAGGCGGTGCCCTTATCTCGATCCTAACCCTACCCGGCATGTTCTCATCCCAAGCCTCCACGGAACCAGCATCACCACCCTCCCCCAATCCACTAAAGTACTTCCTAACCAACTCAATAGCCTTCTCCTCTGGTAAACCGCCGATGATCACTAGTACTGCGTTCCTCGTATTGTAATAACGCCTGTAGTACCTGTACAGTTCATCCCTGGAAACCTTGTTTAGATCCCTCCTTAAACCAATCACAGCATACCTATAGGGATGGGTGTCCCAGGCGGTCATCGAGGCCCTGTACATCAACCTAAAGTCCACCTCGTTCTCATTCATGTCAAACTCGCTAAGCACGATTTTCCTCTCCAGCTCGAACTCCCCAGGATCAAATAATGCGCCAACCATTCTCTTACTCTCGATCTCGAGACCTAACTCCACGGATTCAAGCGGAAGCACCTCCACATACGCCGTGTAGTCGTAGTTCGTGAAGCCATTGAAGTACCCACCAACACCCTCGACAAGCTCATCAATACTCTTGTCCAAGCCCTCAATTTTCCTAAATAACATGTGCTCAACAAGGTGAGAACCACCGTAGATGCCAGCGTACTCATTCTTAGCACCAACATTGTAGAACATGTATATTGCGGCAACATCCACAGGCATTCGGTGAACAATGACCGTTAAACCGTTGTCGAGGAAGGTACGAATCATTAATGGTTAATAAGCGCGCAGTAATAAATGTATTATGGTGATGAGTGCCGAGTTCGCGGAGGGATGAAGAATCGGTTCTAAACTGAACGCAACCCCAAAAAACCTTATAGGCGTTGAAACCAACTCGCCTTGTTTGATGAATTTAGAGCCCACTGAGCATAGCCAGTGATGAGGGCTGAGGAACTGAAACTAAGGGAAACTAAGTTATTTTAATACTTATTTCGAATAGAAAGGGCTAACCCTCGCCAGGTAATGGCGGCGGAAATTCAAACGTGAATGATACACCCGAGCATACGCATCCAGGTTCAAATGACATCGCTCCAGGGAATTTCGTGGGTGTCTATAGGTTTAATACCACGGCAAGCACTATGCCCAACAGGGCTAACGTACCAATTATTATGGCAATCCCGTACCTCCTTGTGTTTTGTCCAATCATACGTGTTATTGTTAATGATCGCTTTTTCTGTTGTACCTGTTCATTTAAAATAACAACTCTTAAGGATAAATGATAGCGAAGTATCGTAATTAGTTTTGATTGTTTAATGAATTATTAATGATGCCGTGATTGTATTAATCTATTAGTTCTATTTCTATTTTTATGTTCTCGGGTATCCTAATCCTCATTAATTGCCTTAGTGCCCTCTCGTCCGCGTCTATGTCGATTAATCGTTTGTATATCCTCATCTCCCAATGATCGTATGTGTGGTAACCCTGACCACTGGGTGCTCTCCTGACGGTCACGAGCAACCTCTTTCTTGGTAATGGTATTGGGCCCGAGACCTTTACACCCAGCTTCTTTGCTATACCGACTATCTCGTTTGCTAGGTCATCCACCTGCTTGTTGTCCGTGCCCCAAATGCGTATTCGCGCTTTTCTCGGCATTAATCATCACGCCTTTATCTCAACCTTCTTAGGCTTCACCTCTATTATCTGGCCGGCGGCTATTGTCCTACCCATATCCCTAAGGGCGAACCTACCAAGGCCTGGGAAGTCACTGAACTTCTCAACAACAACATCCTTAAGGGGCTTCAACCTAACGACCGCAATATCGCCCTGCTTAATAAACTGTGGCTTCTGCTCAACAGTCTGGCCAGTCCTTGGGTCTAGCCTAGCTATTAATTCTACGATCTGTGTTGGCACTGTAGCCGTATGCACGTGCAGAACTGGCGTGTAGCCAGGCCCTATGGCTGTTGGGTGCCAAAGAACCGCGATCCTCGCCACCATCTCCTCGGCAACGGTTGGCGGATTGGCGAGGTGACCCATCACATCGCCCCTCTTCACATCCTCCTTCTCAATACCCCTAATGTTTATACCAATGTTATCACCAGGCTTGGCGTCCTCAAGTTTCATGTGGTGAGTCTCGATACTCCTCACATCACCAACCTTAGCGGGTGGCATTATGACAACCCTATCACCGACCTTAAGAACTCCAGTCTCTACCCTGCCGACAACCACCGTACCTGCACCTGTTATTGTGTAGACGTCCTGTATTGGCAACCTGAATGGCTTATCCACGGGTCTCGGTGGTGGTTGTACAGTGTCAAGGGCCTCGAGTATTGTGGGCCCATTGTACCAAGGCGTGTTGTTGCTCTTCTCCTTAATATTATCACCCTTCAACGCACTAACCGGTATGAATGGCACCTTCGATGGGTCGTAGCCCAGTAGCTTCATGAGCTTGCCAACCTCAGCCTTAATCTGTTCATACCTCTTCTGATCATAATTAACAACATCCATCTTATTGACAGCAACTATGACCTGCCTAATACCTAATGTGGCCGCCAGGAATAGGTGCTCCCTAGTTTGTCCCTGCGGTCCAATGCCTGCCTCGAACTCGCCGGGCCTTGCTGAAACCACTAGTAGGGCTGCATCTGCCTGACTTGCACCAACTATCATGTTCTTAACGAAGTCCCTATGGCCTGGCAAGTCGATTATTGTTATGAAGTACTTGGGCGTCTCGAAGCCAACGTGCATCGCCTCTATCGTGACACCCCTCTCCCTCTCCTCCCTAAGCCTGTCTGTTACCCAGGCATAGACGAAGTCCTCCTTACCCATCTTCTTAGCCTGCTCCTCAAGTTCCTTGAAGCCCTTCTCATCGACATAGCCAGTCACCACCAGTAGGTGCCCCACAAGTGTTGATTTACCGTGATCCACATGCCCTATTACGGCTAGGTTAATGTGCGGCTTCTGTAGGGCTGACTCCTTAGGCTTTAGTATTAGGCTCATACCTATCAAGACCGAGTTATGAATGAGTTAATAAGTTTTTGGGTTTTAACAACTGTGCATCCCATCAAGACCTACTGCGTCAACTTCTGCTTTAGCTTCTGCACGGTATCCTGAACAATCCTCTGAGCCACAGGGTCAAGTACCCTGGCACCCATTGAGCCTATCAAACCACCAACATTACCATCGAAGTACCAATTAACCTTGGTACTGCTTGAGCCTGTCTCCTCAAGTTTAAAGCCCATCTCAAAATCCATCGTGCTCTGCATACCACTACCCCTACCAACAACCTTAGCACTCTCCGGAGGCTTTTTCTCGGCGAACTTCGCCGTGATGTTTACGGTGCCCTTGATCGCACCAACACCCAGCGAAGCCCTAACCCTGAAATTATCTGGATCTAAAACCTCCACGGACTCCACGCCAGGTATTAGTGAAGCGACATTCCTGGGCTCCACGAGGAAGTTGTAAACGAAATCCCTAGGCTTATTGACATCGAAGGAACCCTCATAGTGAACCCTCGCCATACGGGATAAACAAGGATTATTACCTTAAAAGTACTTCGCCTGGGTAAAATGCGTTTCTTAAGTATTTTATATTCATAAGGCGTAATCCCTACAAATTTAGAACCGCGATCAAGGCTGATACGAGGAGTATGGCGTCGGTGGTTAGGCAATACATGCAATACGCCCTATGACTCACCTGTAGGTATATGCCGTAAACCCCAATTATTAAGCCCATCAATGAGATGATGAGGGCCGGTAAGTACATATTGAGAATAAATAAGACACCTAATACTGCAAGAACCACAGCCGCACCAACGGCCAACACCAACCTTATTCTTCTGGGCACTATGAAATTGAAACGCTCACAATGAAACACACCTGGTAGGCACACGTTGACATACCTGTAGTTTTCGTATGTGTAGTAGGCCATGAGCACCGACCCCGCGAATGGTATTATTGAAAGTATGAGGTCCATCAAACGATAATGCAGCGTTAAGGATTTAAGGGAATCCACAGGTGCACTAACTACCTCTGTCTATAACGTTTTTACGTAACTGTTCGTTGCTTCTAATTACTTCTAACCCCTTTAATGCTATTTGTTTCTAGTCCCCTTAATGCTATTAAGTAGGCGGATGCAGTATGCCTGTCGAAGCCCCTTTCCTTCATTACTTTCTCATGCTCCTTGGAGTTTGTGGTGCCCTTGGGGTTTGCTAGGATTACGTTAAAGCCTAGCCTTAGTGATTTAATGACGCCGTGGGTTAACAGCTGCCTCTTGGCAAATCGTGAAATCCTCCTATTACCGCTCTTGCTCTTCGTGAACCTCCTTCTTCCCTTCACTAGGAATAGGTCCTCGAAGACCACGTAATCAACACCAATCCTAGAGAGGAACTTCAGGGCGTTAGATAATGCATTCAAACGTAGAGCTTTTCCTTTCTCCCTTGGAAATCCGGGTCGAGTAACCTCTGGGTACCAATAAGTCCTTGTCGTAACAATCCTACCATCCCTATCAATCACGACCACATTAAGCCTATCACTATTCAAATCAAAACCGGCAATAAGACCATAACCGATGGGCTTCTTCACTGAAAAGTGCTTCAGATAAAGCCATAGCGGGATCTGCAAATGAATCATTGGCTTTTCCTTAAAGGAGATTACTGCACCGTAACCCTCTTCCCCTTTACCCGCTAACTCCTCTAATTCACGGAGTAGTGGTAGGTACTTCCTACCGAAGTAGGCTCTCCCAACAATCCACCTACCCCATGGGTCTTTAACCTTAACCTCAACGTGATCCTCCAAGACGTGGAACTTTATCCCCCTATTACCCCTATCTGCCTTACTCCCCTTACATGCAATCCACCTCCTCCTTATTTCAATCTTATTACCACCGTTCTTAATCAACGCTAGGGCTTGCTTATAGGCTGTTTCGGCATAGAAGGCATATGGAATAATCCTATACAACTCCTTGACAGCATCGTTTAGGGGAACTCCCTTTAGTGCTAGGTTAATCCCAGCCTTCACAGCCCTTGAGTAGTAGTGAGCGATTTTAACCACCCTACCCACGTCCTCAAACTCAACCCTACCACTTATTGTGACGAATTGAAACTTACCAAGAGCCTCCTTAGAGCCGGTTAGCTCACTCCTCATCATCCGGTAGGATAACAATCACAACCACCTCCTTACCGTACAATTCCTCCCCCTTCTCCCTAAGTTTTGATGGAATGGTTATACCATACCTCCTATTCCCATACCTATCAGTACCATAACTCGAAACCGTTGACCTAAAAACCAACTGCTTCACAAGAGCGCTAGAAGCATTAAAATTTATAAACTTTTATGCTAACACTAAATCGGAGGGTGCCACTGTGAAGCCTGTGAGCAGTTGCGAGGTGGAGGAAGGCACCCGAGGAAACCCCCGTGTCCTCGATGGGAGCCAGTCCCGTAGACGGCACGGGGAGGAAAAAGGAGCAATGAAGCCGAGTGGCTCTTAACCACAATGAGGCCGAGCTCTAATCAATTAACTCCTGATTATGTAGAGTATGTGCGGGAGTTCCTGAAGCACTATTTCCAACCCGGTCTTAACGCCATCAGGCGAGCCGGGTAGCGCCACTATCAACTTACTCCTGGATATACCAGCCGTTGCCCTGGTCATTATTGTGCCAGTACCGATCTTGGGGTAGCTCAGGTACCTAAATAACTCGCCGAACCCCTCAAGTTCCTTTTCAAAGAGTGGTCTTACGGCCTCTATCGTAACATCGCTCTTGGCCAACCCAGTACCTCCCGTGAGTACTATGACATCGACATCATCCCTGAGCAGTAGGGAGTCCACGAGTGACCTTATCATGACCAAGTCATCCTTAATCAAGTCCCTACCAACTACCCTCTGCCCAGCCTCCTTCAACATTGACTCGGCAACATCACCAGATTCATCCGTGTACGGTTGATTATTGATCTTTGCGTTATACCTCGATGTGGACACGGTGATTATGAAGAAATTGGCAACCTTTGGACCAGCCTCCTTATGCGTAGTCCTGGGCACGCTCATCATTACACATAATCAGAGTTCTTATTTAAACACTCCCTAACACCTCTGAATAGTGAAATAAGAGCAGGCAAGAAAGATTTATCTAACTTTAAATAATATAAGTAACTGTGTCCTCCTGCGAGTTCTTTAGGGCATTGACTAGCACTACATCATTGGGTGGTAAGGCGGTTATTGTCAAGTTGATTAAAGGTAATGATTCTGCCTCTGACATAGTCATCAATGGTAAGGCGATGCTCGGTATTGCGAATGATTCCATTATTGAAGTTGCGAATAAGGCGTTGGCTGAAAATAGGATTGTCGATGTCGTGATTGGCAATACCAGGGTTATCGCCGAACCGATTGAGGTTAGGCCAACAATAATTGTTGTTGGTTCTGGGTTAATAGCCAAGGCCTTGGTTGATGTTGGAAGCGCAGTTGGTTATTACATAGCTGTTGTAGGCAGTAATGATGTGGATAAAGACGCCTTCAGTAATGCCTACCTCATCAGCAATGACCTGAGGGATTTAGAGAAGTTGATTGTGAATGATTCCATAGTCATTATCGCTAACGAGGGTGGCAAGCCCTATGATGCAGATGCCCTATACATGGCCTTAAGGGGTGGAGCCAGGTTCGTTGGCCTACTGGCTAGTCAGAGGAGGGCTGCTGTAATGATTGCGGAAATGGTGAAGAGAGGGTTGGAGCTGGATTATGTGTTAAGCAGGTTACACTCACCAATTGGCTTAGATATTGGCGCAAAGACTCCAGGCGAGATAGCCCTCAGTATATTGGCTGAGGTTACCATGTTCATCAGAAACGCAAGTGGTAAACCCATGATGGAGGTTAAGGACCCAAGAAAGCTGTTAAAGGACGCACTCGAGGGAAGAATCCAGGAAACAACATGCAGCTGGAGACCAAATCAATTCAAATTATAAAATCATAAATTTGTAAAATTGAGAGATACCATCAGCAACAATAAAGACTACGATAGGGGGTGTCGGGCAAAGTGCCGCCTGCGGCGCGAAGGCCGCCTAGTGACCCGCCCTCATTCGCCCCCAGATACCTTATTACAACTCTACGCTTTAAAAGGTTATTTTCGTGCATGCTGCCTATGAGGAATACCAGTTATTATTGGAGGTCTGATTCGAGCATGTTTGAACTGGCTCGTAAGTAAATAGTCCTAATGCCTAGACTCCTTAACCTCCTTAGTAATTTCATATCTAGTGTAATGGCTATACACCCATACCTCCTGGAAACCTCAATGACAGAATCATCAGGTGAACCCTCCACCATCGCGATGGAGAAGTTATTGAGCACATAATCTAACGCACTCCTGGCGGCCTTCGCAATACTAGGTCTACCCGAGTCACTAAGTTTCCTTAACTCATTAATTATTGGGTATGGGATTATGGGTATTATGGGTGACTCAATAATATTGATTATTTGATCCAAGATCCTTGAACCCGTAGTAAACATAAACAGCAACGCACTACTATCAAAGGTAACGCACTCTATTTTCATCATAATCATCAATCAAGGACAACGTTACCGTCCTTAAGAATTCCGTAACCAACTATCCTCCATCTATTATTAACCTGCTTAGTAATAACAACCTTGGAATCCTCCTCCGCGGACACAGCCTTCCTAAGCACAATATCTAACCTGTCTCCGTGGAATCCCTTGACTATGCCCATAACGGCTGCTGAGCCCACATGGACCATAACCACATCCTTAGGCTTGAACGAGAGCTCCTTCAGGGCCTCATCACCGGGCTTCTCAATCCTGTGAAACTCTAGGGATAGGTCACTCCATACAGGCGGTAATGTGCCAGGTTTACCAATAACACTACCCACTAGTGAGTCGGCTTTCGTTAACGCTGGGTCGAGCTCCGTGCCAATGCCCACCAAGCCACCAGGTCTTGCCTCATCAACGCGTTCGTTTCCAATAGCTATACTAACTATCTTAGTCGTTATTGGTACATACTTATTACCAAGCCTAAGCCCAGGCCTTATCTCAATCTCATCACCGACCTTTGCCATGCCGCGAATAACCGTACCACCAAGGACACCACCAACCAACTTATCCGGTGTCGTTCCAGGCTTATTAACATTAAAGCTCCTAAGCACCAACATCCTAAAGTCACCATCCGAGACCTCCCTAGGCTTAACCAACCTATCTACCAGCGTGGATACGGCCTCGATATTCACCTTATGCAATGACGAGACCGGGATCACAGGCGAACCCTCAGCCCAGGTACCACTAAGGAAACGCCTGATCTGTTTATAATTCTCAAGGGCCTGCTCCTTAGCGACCAGGTCAAGCTTGTTCTGGACAACTATTAACTTATCAAGGCCCATTATGGATAATGCAGTGAAGTGCTCCTCAGTTTGTGGTTGCGGTACAGGCATTGATGCGTCAATAACGAGCAGGGCTGCATCCACGTAGGAGATGCCCGATATCATGGTGCTTATCAGGACCTCATGTCCTGGAACATCGAGTATTGACACCTTCCTCCTCAGTATCGGCTCATCACCATTGGGACATTTACCATCCTTAAGCAAGCCATCACTAATAACCCTAAATTCACCCTCCATCGAAGGGCACTCATAAAGGCCTATTGTCATGTAGCCCAACTTAACAGTCATAGCCCTCTTAATCTCCTCACTATACCTGGCAACCCAAACACCGCTCAATGCGTGAACCAATGTTGTTTTTCCATGATCCACATGACCAGCCGTTGTGATAATCGCATCGGGATATATGTATTTACCCATTCAAACCGTATCCGAATTAAGGGTTTATAAGATTTAATTATTCCATACCTCGAACTCATAACCCAAGGCACAAACTAAGCTAAGGTTTATACACCAACTCTAAATTAAAGCGCGGTTGCATGCCCAACCACGGCCTCGAACCGGGTGGGTTCGGCAACGACCCACCTGAGGAAACTCCCCCAAAGCCGTGGATCCCCGCGGGGCAACCCGCCGACCGAGAGGTCGCAGGGGATGGTGGCCCAAGTAGGGACCTGTGATCTCCACGGGTGAGGTCCGGGTAGGGCCTTAGAGCAATGCTACAGAAGGGGGGTTATGCCGTGGTTGGGCATGCAACCGGCCATACTTATAGCGGTATTACCTGGGTTTATGAAAAATAGAAAAATAAATTGATTTTTAAAATAAATGCATTTAAAGCGGTTATTCGTAAAATATTGCCTTACTTCTTCTTCTCTGCCTTCTCTCCCTCCTTCTTCTCCTCTGTGGTCTTCTTGGATTTCTTGGGCACGATAAAAGTATGAAGTTGCCGCCTCTTAAACGTTTCAAATTAATTATTAATATTGATCCTATGTAAATACTTATTTTTTGTTGACGTTGATTCGTAACATGCTTAATAAAGTGAGGGGAATTTTGTTTCGTGGGAGTTTATGTTTATTTTTATAAGCTTAGTTATGTTGTGTTATTCCCAGAGGTTCTTGATTTTATGCTTTATCTCTCTCTTTTTATCCATTTGGTTAATTAGAGTTCATGATTAGGTTATTTTGCTGATAATGGGTGTTAGTGATTTTTTAAGGAGGAGGTGGTACTGGATTTTGGGTATTTTGATGGCTTTTGTTCTATTTCTCATAAGTCCCATCTTATTCGTGGTCATTACGGTAGTTCTACTGCTTGTATACTTTCTTGTCTTTAGACGTATGAGTAAACCTGGTGATGTTAGTGTTACGAGGGTGAGGGTTGGGGTTGTTAGGAGTTATGATACGTTAGATATCAACAATTTAAAATCAAGTAAGGTGTGCTTTAATGTGGATATTGGCGATTGGATTGTGCGTATTGGTGACAATTGGATCTCCGCGCTTTGGCTGGGTTTCCTTGATTCGTCATTAATGGGTGATGTAGCTGGGCTAGGGGCTATTATCAATGATGGTAATGACCATTACCTGGTGATTTATGGTAACGACATCAATGACGTACTTGTTAGACTCAACACTGCGGTTGAGCTTCTTAGGACCCGTAATGTTGTATTTAGGCAATTAGAACCATCTGAATTGGTTAGCAGGGTGGTGTTTAGATGGGCGAGTTAAGCGAGGATGCAGAGAGGCTATTGAGGAGGATTTTGGGTAGTGGTAGGGTGGCTTATGATTCGTTAAGTGAGAATGAGAGGAGGGCCGCTGAGGAGTTAATAAGGCTTGGTTATGTCAAGGTTTACCTAGAACCCAGCGGTAAACGAATTGGGGATGCCCTGAAAGTGATTGGAACTAAGGGTAGGATTGGAAATGCCATGGCTACGTATGCGTGTATCGCGATTATAGTAATTATTGCCTCGGTATTTTCCGTACTCCTATACCTAACAATCAAGGCCTTTATCATGAATTATGCTTCAGTCGGTGCTTTCCTCCTGCTTATCAATGTTCTAATTATGTACATAGCTTACTTAATAATTAAGAGACGTTATCCCAGGTGCTTAAGGACCCTTAAACCCTTATTATCCTAATTCCGTAGTCGTTGTACGTATCAATAACCCCATGGGCGAGTAGGACTAGGTCTCCCTTGATTATTAACCCATCCTTAATCAACTTATTCAAAGTCTCCCTCTCTCCCTCCTCGTAATCCCTAACATCCCCAATCAATATGGGTTCAACACCCCAATAAAGCCTCAACCTCCTTAGTAGTCTCTCATCGCTAATGCCGACGTACGTTGGGACCTTAGGCCTATACCTAGAGATGGCCTCAACGAATCTACCACCCCTTGAATAAATGACTATCTTAGCCCCAATATCCTCGGCAAGCTGGATGATGCCTAGGGCAAGCCTATCGGTTATATTAGCCAATACGCCCCTCTCCACATGCACCTCATCCTCATACTCACCGGCAACCCTCTTTAACCACTGGACAGCCTCTATTGGGTACTTACCAACGGCGGTCTCGCCTGTCAATAGTAACGAGTCCACGCCCTCCATGACCGCGTTCGTTATATCCACAACCTCGGCCCTAGTGGGTACTGGCTGCTCAATCATTGACTCCAGGAGCTGGGTTGCAACCATCATCGGCTTACCACATTTATGAGCTCCCCTTATTATCGAGCTTTGGATCCTGGGTATCTCCTCAAGGTCGAAGTGCATACCTAAATCACCTCTGGCAACCATTACGTAGTCGCTCGCGCACACGACATCATCAATGTTCTTCACTGCATCAGGACCCTCAATCTTAGCCACAAGCCTGATCCAATCACCACCGAGCCTCCTCAGTTCCGTCCTAACCTCCTCAATATCGTCAGAACTCCTTACGTGACTAATGCCCACGTAGTCCATACCAACCTCAACGGCGAACCTCAGTGCCTCCCTATCGTAATCGTCGAGTATTGGTATTGGGTAATCCTTACCCTTAATTACGACAGCCTTCTCCTGGGTTATCGAGCCTGTTGTCAAGGCTGTGAGGACTGCCCTATCACTGAGTATCTTATCCACGCGCAACCTCAACCTACCGTCGTTCATCACAATGATGTCATCGATAGTTATTACCCTAAAGAATGATTGGTTCGGTATAGGCACGTAATTACCATCTGATTGGTTTGCAAACCTGAACTCAACGGTATCGCCGGCATTTAGGTATATGGGTTTCATGACCCCAGTCCTGACACCGGGACCCCTCAGGTCACCTAGTATGGCGACATCACCCCTGAATTCTCTGACGTTGAAAACCCTAGTCCTCCACTCGTTGGCATTGCCGTGTGAGAAGTTTATCCTAACACCATCAACATACCTAACAAGCTCTCTCAATACCTCAGGCTTCTCCGTGGCAGGGCCTATCGTCGCTATGATCTTTACCTTACCCACACCATGACCCTCATATTAAGTAATATAAATCTTCTTAAGGTAAACGCTTTATACTGGGTTTACCGTGTTATAGCTTGGTAATTACCGTGCCTAGGCTCGATGCAGCGCCCCACATTGAGTTGATGGGCGAATCGGCGGTTTTGCATTGGGGTAGTGAAGTGATCAGGATTCCGAGGCTTAAGCATGGTGCCTTATTTCTAATGAGTGGTTACATTGGGTCTCAACTGTGGGGTTGTGAGTATAAGCTCAGTCTTGACTACCTAAGGGGTAGGATTGTCAATGAGAGTATTGTTTATGGATTATTGGAGCATTCCAGGCAGTTGGGTGTGGATGAGGAGATTCTTGGGTTGGATGTTGGTTGGACTCCCGTAATTATCAATAGGGGCGAGGAAGGCGCTTATTTCTTTAACGAGAAGATGAGGAATTGGATTGGTTATGCCGATTTCACAAAACCATTTATCCAAGAACCCTCTCTAGTCATGGTTAGAAGTGATGTACCCATACTCGGGCTCCCAGATTTAATCATAAACGTTGATGGGAAACCCACCTATGTGATTGAGTTAAAGACCACGAGCAATCCAAGGAATATCAAAGTCGTTAGGGGCAGGGAAAGCCTACAGGCCGAGTCCTACTTCCACATGCTCACCTACCTAGGCCTTGACCCAAGGGGTGTTGCTGTCGTTAAGATGACTAGGGGTGTTGACTTTCGCATCATTGACAACATTGATGTTATAATCAAGCACATGGAAAATGCCGAGGGCGCAATAACGCTCACAAAGCACGTGGTTATGCACCGCATCAAGGTTAGGTCCTTTAATGACTTCCTTAAAGATGTTGATTATGCACTTGAGTACTGGCTGGGGTTTAGGAACCCAAGGCCGAACCCAGGTCGTGGATTATGCTCCCTCTGTGAACATAGGAGGGTTTGCCCATACAGCGTCGTTAGATGAATCTACCGGCAGCGCTTATTACTACTAGGTATGCAATGGGTAGTAACACCAGTGGTAGCAGTGATGATGTGAACGCGTAAACCAGTCCGAGTAGGGCTTCTACCATTGTTGCCCAGACCCACGTTGTCCTGATACCATTTCTGACGCATATACCGTAACCAAGCATTGATGGACACTTAACAATCCTCCTGAAACTCATACCCGTCGAGCCATCAATGATCCTAACTTCACCATCAACCTGAATGCCAGCCAACGCCAGTAATTTCGGTAATGCTATCGTGTACTTCGTGGGAATAACCCCGTCATAAAACGCTAAATCAACCAGGACCCTCTTGACGATCTCTGCTAAACTCATGGATTGCACGAGCTTCTCACCAATCTCCACGGCCAAAGCCCTTCTAATGCTTAGGAAATTCACCATACCCGTTGGCTCGCCCGTCTTTGTGTCAAATGGTAACGAGGAACTGCCGGGTAGTTCTAGGAATGATGGGTATGGTAGCATTATGTCCGTTACGTGAATACCATCACTACTAATGGCTATATTGAATAATCGAACACTAGGTATAAGGTCTAGAATTCTCCAAGTGTTGCTCAATGATGGTACGTAACCCCTAAAGAAATGTACTATGGACCCGTCATCCTTGATGAAGCGCATCATTAAGTATGCATAAAAACCCCTTGGTGCGATGGAGATGAGCCTCAATGGATTAAGTATTAACAAGTCTAGAGATAGAGGACATGCATCTCCGGTACATGGGTGTCTGGTTATTCCGTGGATTATGGCAACCCTATTCCTAAGCCCTACTACTGATGCGATAATGAGAATTAGGAAGATTGCGATTCCAACTATGAATGATATCATTGAATACTCCATTACTTAGTATAATTCACGTTATCTTTTTTAAATTGTTTCATCAATTGCCTATTGATTATTTATAATTATCAATAATTATTGATTATGCGTAAGGTTTTTAATTGATAATGCATGGCAACTGCCGATGAGCATTACAGTAGACAAAATAATAAAGAGGAAACCACTCGTAATAAATCAAAACGCTAGGGTTAGGGATGCCGTTGAGATGATGGCTAGGGAGAATGTGGGCCTATTAGTGATAGTGAATGATGCCGGCAAACCAATTGGCGTGATTTCCGAGAGGGATGTGGTTAGAGCTTTGGCCAGCGGTAAGGACTTGAATGCCAGGGTTACTGAGGTTGGCACTGTGGGTAAATTAGTAACGGTAAATCCTGGGGATAGTATTTACAAGGCTGCGTTATTAATGAACGATCATAAGACCAGGCACTTAATTGTTATGGATGGTGAGAAGTTGCATGGTGTCATATCGATTAGGGATATAATTAGTGAGGAGAGGGTTGTGTCAAGGCTTGCGGAGCTTGCTGAGGCTAAACCTGAGGTAGACGTTAGTGGAGGTGCAGATTAAGTTTAAATTTGTTTGGGAATTGTTTAAAAATGATGGTTTTTCTCGGGAGGTGAGATGAGGGAGTTTAGGTCTAAGGTTGAAGAATTGTATGGTGATTTCCTTAGGGAGGTTAGGGAGATTGAACGTAAATGGCAGGAGGAATGGTATAACAAGGGGATCTTTAACGCCGAACCAAGGCCTGGTAAGCCCAAGTACTTCATTACCGTGCCCTACCCATACGTTTCCGGATCACCGCATATTGGACATGGTAGGACATTCACGATCGGCGACGTAGTGGCTAGGTATAAAAGAGCCAGGGGGTTCAATGTATTATATCCAATAGCATGGCACATAACTGGAACTCCCATTCAGTCAGTGGCCGATAGGATAATGAAGGGTGACCAGGACGATATCAAGCTCTACTCATGGTATGTGAGCTTATACGTAGATGACCCAGGTAAGGTTAAGGAGACTCTATCCACATTCACCAACCCATGGAATATAGCCAAGTTCTTCGCCTCTGTTTACGTCAGAGACTTCAAGTCCCTGGGCTTTTCCATGGATTTCAGGAGGCAATTCACAACAGGTGATCCTGATTATAATGCTTTCATAATATGGCAATACTATAGATTGAGGAATGCAGGTTACATAACCCAGGGTAGCCACGTGGTCCTGTACTCACCGGATGAGGGGCAGGCTGTCGGTGAGCACGATATCAAGGGTGGGGATGAAATAGCAATAGATATCCTGGAGTTCAACCTCGTTAAGTTCAGGTTGGAGGGTTCGAACGAGTACTTGGTGGCTGCAACCCTGAGACCCGAGACTATATACGGCATAACCAATGTGTGGATTAACCCAAGCGTTGATTATGTTAGGGCTGAGGTAAATGGCGAGAGGTGGATAATCTCGAGACCAGCCGCCTGGAAGCTCAGTTACCAGGGTTATGACGTTAAGGTGCTTGGTACAGTGCGTGGTGAGGAATTGATTGGTAAGTACGTGGTGACGCCGCTCATCAATAGGAGTGTCCCCGTACTACCCGCCTCCTTCGTTGATGAAAACACAGGAACTGGGATAGTCTATAGCGTACCTGCCCACGCACCCTACGACTACATAGCCTTACTCGACCTCAAGAAGGATGAGAGCACCTTAAGTAAGTATGGTATTAAGGATATTGTGGAGCGTATAGAGCCAATATCAATAATAAAACTCCCCAATTATGGTAAGTACCCCGCTAAAGACGTTGTTGAGAAGCTCGGAGTAAAGAATCAGAATGACAGGGAAAGACTTGATGAGGCAACTAGGATTGTGTATAGGGAGGAGTTCTACAATGGTGTCATGAGGGAGAACACATTATTCCCAGAGCTAAGTGTAAACAAAGCCAGGGAGAGGACAATAGAGTCACTCCAGGTACAAGGCGCCTGGGGTAGGATGTATGAACTCGAACCAAGAAACGTATTTACGAGGAGTGGCAATCCCGTGATTGCAGCCGTCATCAAGGACCAGTGGTTCCTAAACTATGGGAACCCAGAATGGAAGGGCAAGGCTTTCAAGTGCCTCAACTCGATGAAGATAATCCCCGAGAAGTATAGGAAGAACTTCGAGGACGTGTTCAATTGGTTATCCATGAGACCATGCGCCAGGAAGAGGGGGTTGGGCACCAGGTTGCCCTGGGACCCTGATTGGATTATCGAGTCACTGAGTGATTCCACCATATACATGGCCTATTATACAATAGCCCACAAAATCAAGTCCTCAGGGCTTGATAAAAGGCTTGGTGAGTACGCAAGGCGTGTAATAAGTAGCAGGGGTTCTGATGAGGAGGCGTTAAGTGCAATAATGATGTTTTTCAACTATGTATTCCTAGGCGAAGGTGATTCGGAAACCGTGGCTAAGGTCTTCGGAGTCAATAAGGAGTTTATTGAGGATTTAAGGAGGGAGTTTGATTATTGGTACCCTGTCGATGAGAGACACAGCGGTCCAGACCTAATCGGCAGTCACCTAAGCTTCTTCATATTCCACCACGCCGCCATATTCCCAGAGAGGTATTGGCCTAGGTCAATAACACTCAATGAGTACGTGATTAGGGAGGGCATGAAAATGAGCAGGTCGCTGGGCAATGTACTACCCCTACCCTATATACCAACACATTACAGCGCTGACTTGGCGAGACTATACATAGCGTCCGCGGCTGACCTAGACACAACACTCGATTGGAGAGAGGACGATGTGGTAAGTACAGCCAGTCGATTAGTCAAGTTCTGGGATGTGGTTAACAGAATAATTAAGGCTGGCAAACCCTCAATCGCGCCTAACCTCAATTCATTATCACTAATGACCCGCTGGATCATATCTAAGATTAATAGGGCTATCCGTGACGCCACAATGGATTTAGAGAATGAGAATATTAGGGGTTACGTCCTCAAGGCATTCTTTGACGTATTAGCGTCAATCGAGAAATACCTTGAAATATCAAGCGTTATCGGTATAAGCGAGGATGAGGTTAGGTGGGTCTCCTGGTACGTACTTGAACGCTGGATCAAATTACTCCAGCCCGTTATCCCTCACATGGCTGAGGAGGTTTGGCATAGAATGGGTAACACAACCTTCATATCCTTAGAGCCATGGCCCACGTACGATGAGGGCTTGATAAGTGATGACTTGGATGTTGCTATAAATATTGTCGAGAGGACGATCGAGGATGTACAGGAGATACTTAGGGTTACCAAGATCTCGCCCAAGGCTGTGCACATCTACGTGGGACCGCCAAATGAGTACTACGATATCACCAATGAGGCATCGAAACTGGTGGATGAGGGTAAGACCATGGGTGAGGTGATAAGGACTCTCGTGAATAAGCCCGAGTACAGACGTATTGCTGATAAGGTGGCGAACCTGGTCTCTCGCTACATTGATGGTACGATACCCAGGAAAATAGTGAGTAGGGATACCGAACTCACGGCCTTTAGGGAATTAGCCAAGTACATTGGACATAGGGTTAGCGCTACCGTCATAATTCAGGATGCCCTCAACCCAACCTATGACCCAGGCAATAGGGCTAGAAATGCTCTACCAGGTAGGCCAGCCATATATATTGAAAGCTGAATTAAGCCCCTTATCCTACCACGTCGATGACCTCAATACAATCAACCAATTCTACCTCGCCCTTACCAACGACGACCTTTCATAGCACCTTAGTGTCAAGGTCGGGTCAACCCAACCTGTAATGGGTAAATTACCTGAAAACTGCACGAACGCCTTTACCATAAAACCCTTAGTCTCATCGTTAGCCACAGGTATTAACTCAAGGGCCTGCAAGAAGACCTTCCTCTCGATAACCTCGATCCTGGGATTGGAACCCCTGAAAATTAGATATACATCCTCACCCAATACGTATTTCCTGAAGAAATCAGGGTACTTACTCAGTCTTACCACGTAGAAATCAGCATCCTTACCCTCGAAATCCCACATTACCTCTTGGGCGCCCGTAGTAACTATACACTACATAGGCTTCGTGAGTCTCTTTTAAATGTCGGGTTTCGCTGGCGACCTTAACTATTGGCGTACCCAGCAAGTAGTAACTACCTAGCCTAAGGGTTGGGGGTCCAAAGGCAAGCTCATAACCAAGTAGTACCCAGACCACTAGGACAACCGAGAAGGCGTAGAGCATTATCATAGTATTTATTGCATATTTACGCTTCGTCATACCACCGTACAGAAGCATCAAGCCCGAAACGCTTTGCAGCCAACCATGGTTGCTGCTGTTAGCATCCAAGCATTACTACCCGTATCTAACCACCCAGGGACAGAGGCTGAGGGGTAGCCCGATAAATTAGCCCTAGCTACCGTGGATAGGTATAGCGCTGTGGCCAACACCACTGGTATTATTTATTATTAATTTAATGACTCTATCCACCATACCGCCCCCTATTGCCCTCAACCTATTATATATTGGATATTTAGTTCTCGGCACAAAATATGTTGATTAACGGGTTTTTAAATTTTCTATAAACAATTCCCGTCATTATAAATATTATATGGTATGAAATAAATATGATATTTATTTCAAGGTTGAGGCGGGGTATTTTTGATCATGCGGTCACTAGGTACTTACTATACTCCCAATCGGTTATTACGTTCCAGGTCTTCTCCCAGGGACCCACCTTAGTTAGGTAGTCCTCCCACTCATTCATCTTGTACTTAACGTAGGCCTTAACCATGTCGCTTGGCAATTCGGTGGCTAAGAAGCTCTTCTCCAGCTCCTTAACTGCGCTCTCTATAGTTGGCGGCGTCTCTGGCGCGTTCGGTAATTCGTAAGCCACCTCCTCTGTTGGTTCTGGTGGCTCCCTCTTTTTATCAAGACCCCTAAGCATTGTTAAGACTATGCCAGCGAAGGCGAGGTATGGGTTCATTGATGGGTCTGGTAATCTGAACTCTATTCTGTTGATCCTCATCTTGTACTGTGGTATTCTTACCATGGCGCTCCTATTTGCATAGCCCCACACAATCCTTGTTGGTGCCTCGTAGTGAGGAACCAACCTCTTGTAGGAGTTGACCAACGGGGCGACTAACGCACTTAATGCCCTTGCATTACTTAATATGGAGCTTATTGCGTAACCGCACTCCTCGGTTATCTTGCCCGTATTGCTTAGGAATAGGTTCTTACCATCCTTCCAAACACTTACGTGGGTATGAGCCCCACTACCATTGACTCCCCAGAATGGTTTGGGCATGAATGTTGCCCTTAAACCGTATTTCTGGGCTATGTCCTTAGCCATTATCTTGAAGTATACTATTTGATCAGCCAACCTAAGTGGATCAGCTGCACCGATGTTTACCTCGTATTGGCTTGGTGCAACCTCGTGATGAGTCTTCGTGTAGTTTATGCCTGCCTCAGCTATTGCCGTTATCAACTCCTTCATAAACTGAGACTGCACAGTCACGTTCCAACCATCGAAGTAAATACCTGGATCGGCGAGTACAGGCTTACCACCATCTTCCTTAACAACGAAGAACTCCACCTCAACACCCATCAGGAACTCGTAACCCTTTGACTTAGCGGATTCAAGCACATCATTGAGGAGCCTTCTGGGATCAAGTGGTGATGGTTTATCGGCTATGTCTGAGACCATTGTGAAGACATCAGCCACCTTACCATCCTGCCAATACTCTATATACACAGCCCTCGGATCTACATAGGCCACAAAGTCGCTCCTATTAACCGTGGAGTATGATGGTATTGACGATGCATCAAAGGGCATACCATCTATGAACAAGTCCTTCGCCATGTCTATGGGCACTATCTCTGACCTTGGTGAGCCATTTATATCTACTATTATGAATTTTACATACTTTATACCAGACGCCTTAAGTATCCTCCATAGGTCTGCAGGTTCGATTTCCAAGCCCTTAGTGGGCACGAATAATGTACAAAAACACCTTTTTAAGTTTTATTCTTATTATACTTAGTGCGATCAAGGACCTATATATCCAATTATTCATAGTATATAGACATCCCAACCCGGACCTTTCACGGCAGAACGTCACCTAGAGCCACAAAGGACATAGTTTTATTAATGGGTAATCTTTGGAGGATTACAGTATGATGCAGATAAAATTAGGCTTTGAGGAGTGGCGTAGGTTAAGTAAGGAGATTGAGAGAATAGCCCAAAATGAACAGCTTGAACTCATAATTAGCATGACCTTCGGCTTTAGTGGCATAGAGAATAATGAAGGCGAGGAGGATGAGGAAGAGGAGCATGCCCATCACCACTACCACATCGCAGAATTACCTAAGGAGGTTATTGAAGAATTGAGTGAATTCATGGACGCACTCAAAGCTAAATATAATGCTAAGGTTGATCACCATGTGCATGGAGATCACGCAGGCGTTGTGGCATCAATAACAGTTACAGGCAAGGATGCAATCAACGTATTCAGGAACATAATCGACGATGCGAAAAACTGCGAAAGCTGCATACTGGCTGGTGTTGATGGTGAAATGCACCTGGGCGATGATGTCAGTGTGATATTCTTTGGCGATAGTTATAAACTAACATTCATATTGCCTGCCCAGGATGGGAGACGCTTAATAATTAACGAAGTCAACACCTAAGGTCTAACCCCTAGGTGTATCTCGATATACCTCTTCATCGTATTATAGTCCACAGCCCCTATGACCCGATAAACCTCCTCACCATTCCTGAGAAGTACTGTTGTTGGTATTGACATGACACCATACTCGGCGGCTATTTCTGGATCTTCATCAACATCCACACGCCCAAACAACACTTTGCCTGCAAATACTTGAGCCAACTTATTGAGTATGGGTTCCATGATCTTACAGGGTATGCACCAGTCAGCGTAAAAATCAATCACCGCTGCAGCACACTCCTTAATTGATGACATGAAATTTGAACCATTAAGCATCAGTATGCCATTAGGGCACATCTTCAGACCTTGTTCCTCAATTCGTGTCTCCTTAGCCCGAGACATTATGATCCTCCTATACACCTTCTCGAGTAACTCCCTATCCTCCTCACCCATCTGCGTTAATCATTAAATACCCTTTTTAAGGCATTGGCGTCTGTCCAGGCTTGGTTGATCTATTTGGTGATCTCAATACCGTAAATCCTTTCAATATTTTCAACACAAAGCCTATGAAGGAAATCCTCATTTATTACGCCATTAATTACGTAATTCCTCAATTTTCTAACGAGCGTCCACGGTGGAATCACAGCCCCAGGTCTCTTTGGATCATCTATGAAATCACTCTCAACAACAAAGCCCGGACCGTGCTTAATAGCCTCCTCAAACTCCCCCTTCCTACCCATCGGTATTGATGGCATAACGTTATTCGTGAAGGCCGTATCTATGGCTATGGGCTGTGCATGATGCATAACCACACTATACGGTCTATTACCCACCCTCCTGACCATGTCCACTATCGATGACGCCGTAGTTACACCATTCCTCTCCAGGTGCAGATGGACAATAGCACCCACATCCTTAGCAACGCCTAAGCCATACATTATTAATTCATTGAAGAGGTCCATAACTTGGGGAGGAACATCCCAATGAGGTCTACCAATCTCACCTATGCCCATGGCCTTACCATCCCTCACATACTCAGCCGCAAGGTCTATGCCCTTCATCATGAAGTTCTTAACCTCCTTCATGGACCAACCACGCCTCAGCAGCTCATAACCCTCGGCTGGGTGTAATCCGATTACCGCGACGGATTTTACGCCCTCCTCATTTATTATTCTCGCTGACTCTATAGTTACATCATACATCTTCCTAACACTCTCTAGATCACCAGGTGTTAGATTTAGGCTCCAGGTTAGTAGGGCTACAATGACTATGAAGACACCACCCTCTCTCCTAAATCTCCTGGCGAGCTCCTTAGGTCCAATTCCAATCATTGGGTTTGTGTGGGCGTGGTTATCGCAGAGTGGTAATCCTTCCTGCACCACCCATGCCTTTTATAGAGGGTTATAATCATTACTTGGTGTTGCTTGGGAGGCTGTTGATTGAGGAGTTGAAGAAATTGGGGATACGGAGGTTATGCGTGGGTAGGTTGAGGTGCGGTGATTATTTACCCCAATGCATAGCCGTATCGCTACTGCTAGGTAAGTACGTGGTGTGTGGTGGTGGCTATGGTGGTCGCACAGTCCTTAGGGATGATGATTTAGAGATAACGGCACTAACCAAAGACGGCATACCCTGCGATGCGAGATTAGTTAAGCCTAGTAAGTGCCCAAATCCAATCCGCATAGAAATGCCAATTCCTAGTAAACCACACTTTATCATAGACCTAACCCTTTGGGAAGAACATACCGAGACCGAGAGAAATGAGCTTGTTGAGCAGGTATTAGCATCAATATCGGTTGTCAGGAGGTATCTATGGGATGGTAACCTGGAATTGTCGAATGTGCCTGACGAATTCCTTCAATACCTAGATAAATTCGCCAGGGGATTTACCAACGTGGTTGTCATTAATAGGGGCGCTCCTAGGATAGAGGGTCCCACCGTGATGCTTGATGCGGAGGGTGATTGTGTGTTGAATGAGGTGTTGATTAATGAATTCTCCACATTCATTATTGGCGGTATTGTTGATAAGGAGAGGAGGGTTAAGGGTGAGACAGGTAGGCTCTACAGGCTCCTTGGTTTGAAGGTACCTAGGTGTAGGATCGAGCTTAGAGGTTCTGTAATTGGTGTCCCGGATAGGTTGAATAAGATAATCGAGATCATACTAAGGGTGTTATTTGAGGGTAGGAGCCTTGAGGATTCAATAATAATGTCGATGTCTAAGAGGGATAGAGTAAATAGGCTATTCTATGAAATGCAAAGGGCCTCATACAGGGTCAGGGTTGGCAGTACTACAATGCTGGTAATACCTAAATCTATGATTGAGAGAATCAATTGGCTAGGCGCAACGGCAAAGGAAGTGGAGCTTGCACTCAAGAAGTCGCACGTTATTGTAATGGATGATGAAGAAATTAATAGGTACTTATCGCTGCATCAGGCAAGGCCTGGGCCTTGGACGCATAAGTACGTTATGTAATAAAGTAAAAAATAAAAAAACATGAGCCATAGCGACCTGGTTATGCCAAGACCGGCCTTAAGGTCTAGGAAGTTGAGGAGAATTAACGTGAAGACTCCAGGTGGACGTAATGTAACTCACTACGAAAAGAGGTTTTCCTCAAGGCCTAGGTGTGCGATTTGTGGTAGGCCGTTGAGTGGGATTGATATCGCTAGGGTAAAGACTAAACATGTGAGGGGGCTGACGGTGTCTAGGCCGTACGGTGGTTATGTCTGCCATAGATGCTTATCACTAGGCCTTAGGTTGGCTGTTCGATTAGCCACAGCGTGATTGGTGATGGGTGTTGTTGCTATTAGTGGGCAGGCCGCCAGTGGCAAGACCACGGTAGCTAAGGAACTGGCTAATAGGTTGGGCTATAGGTTCGTGTCCATTGGGGAACTCTTCAGAAGGATAGCTATTGAGAGAGGGGTTTCCTTGATAGAGCTTCATAAGATTGCAGAGCGCGATTTTAGCATAGATAGGGCTGTGGATGAGGCAGCCATAAGCGAGGCTAGGAAGGGTAATGCCGTTATTGAGGGTCACCTAGCCGCCTGGATCTTGAGGGATGTTGCGGATGTGAGGATTTATCTAAAGGCTGACATAAGCACGAGGGCCAGGAGACTATCGAGCAGGGATGGAAAGACGCTTGATGATGCGATCAATGAGGTAAGGATTCGTGAGGAATCGAATAGGAGGAGGTACTTAACCATATATGGAATTGATATCAACGATTTATCAATATTCGACCTAGTGATAGATACAACGTACATAGGTGCCGAGCAGGTTGTTGACTTAGTATATAACTATGTGTATAATGTTTTGCGAAGCAAAAATCGTTTTTAATTTGGTAATACGGTACAGGGATTCGATTCAGCCTATTACCTTTCTGTACATCCTAAGCCAGGTATAGATGGATTCACCACCTGCCACATACTTATCCTTCATCAGCCTGTACGCACTCACGTAACCCCTGTACACCAGGTATGCATAGTAACTGTTGAGTTTTGCCTTAATTACGTTGGGCTTGTCTGACTTAGCCATGAGGAGGGCCATGTGGTATGCGTAGTATTCCCTAGTTTTTACATCACCATTCCACCACTTATCATAGAGGGTGTCGAGAAATCCTAGGTACTCATCTATCCTATCCTTGAATGGATCTCTTACATACTTCGTTAAAACATCCCTTAACTCGTCCTTCCACGTCCTAACCTCCTTCGGCTGTATAACGCTCATCAGATTAATTACTTATTTCACTTTCTATTTAAATCTTTCTCTTTTTCATAAAAAGAGAAAATGATCATGAAACCAACATCAAGGATTAAGGTTGAACTTGATCCCTAGGTCGTTCAGTAAATACTGGATGGCTTGGTACGAGTACTTAGCTATCAAATCTAAGAGTGTGTATGATAAATAGCCTAGTTTATAGATTATGTAACCAATGATGTATAGTAATTCACTAACCTGCCTATTACCAATACTAAGTATGTAGGACTTAACCTCAGCCTTGAATGGTGTCACTATGGTGTATATCAATGCCAACGCCACTATGACCAGGAGCACCTCGAAGAATATCCTAACGGCACTCATACAATTTAGTGCTACCCAGCTTCAATATAAAAGATATTGGTAATTTAATTCTTCAATACTAGAGACAACCTAATAGGTGGAGTTATGGTCTTAATCATAACTTTATTCATTAAAAGTCGTTGCGATTAACCCTATGGATTACGATGAGAATCCCAGGTAATGATCCAGTAAAAGCTTATTAACTCAGACCTCATCGTTGTCAATTAATGAGCAATGAGGAGCGTAGGGAGACACGAGAGGAGGGGCTTGCACCAGTGCCACCACAGGAGGAGCTGCTAATAGCCATTGAAAGATACCTAGCGGCAGGTGTTAGGCTTGGGACAAGGGTCTCAAATGCATACCTACAGAGGAGGGGCTTTGTTTTCTCAGTGAGGCCTGATGGGCTTAGGATACTCAATCTTAGGAAGATAGATGAGAGGATTAGGATTGCTGCCAAGATGATTGCCATGTATGACCCGGAGAAGGTTGTTGCCTACTCGGCCAAACCCTACGGTTTTAAGCCCGTGGAAATGTTTTGCAGGTTTGTTAGGTGTAAGGCAATAACCGGTAGGTTTGTACCAGGTACTTTCACAAACCCCAACCTGAACCACTATATTGAGACTGACTTATTGATATCCACAGACCCAAAGGCTGATGCCCAGGCAATCGAGGAAGCTGCAAGGATGGGTATACCAGTCATAGCGCTTGTTGATACGGACACCCCAATATCCTACGTCGACCTAATAATACCCTGCAATAACAAGGGTAGGAGGAGTCTGGCGCTAATGTATTGGTTACTGGCAAGGCAGGTACTGAGAGTTAGGGGTGAACTTAAGGAGAGCGAAGACTTACCTGTTCCGCCCGAGGAATTCGAGGTTAAGGTCACTGTTGAAGGTATATCGTAAGTTACCGAGGTAGTAAGGCGTTTTAAGAACAACTAAGACTTTACCTGTATGCCGCAAACAAGAAAACCAGCTGTGGCTGGGTACTTCTACGAGGCACATAGGGATAAGCTCATTGAGCAGATTGAGTGGTCAATAAGACACCCACTAGGACCTGGCCAATTAATTAAACAACCACGTGAGGGGTTCAGGTCTGTACCCATCGTCATCGTCCCACACGCAGGTTATGTATACTCAGGCCCTATAGCAGCAATGTCATTCGCCGAGATCTATAGATTTCACAACCCAAGAACATTCATAATAGTCGGCCCTAATCACTACGGTGTTGGCTCCCCAGTGGCTATTTACCCTGAGGGTGTTTGGGAAACACCATTAGGTTCCCTCGAAGTTGATAGTGAGGTAGCCAAGGAATTAATGAACAAGGTCAAGTATCTAGAGCCGGACGTTTATGCCTTCCCCCAGGAGCACTCGCTGGAGGTTCAATTACCCTTCATACAGTACATATTCGGTAATAACGTCAAGATAGTACCCATAGCCCTCTGGAGGCAAACGAAGGACGTCGCCAGAGACCTGGGTAATGCAATCGCTGACGTAATAACAAGCCATGAATCCGGCTCAATAGTCTATGTAGCATCTAGCGATTGGAATCACTATGAACCGCACGAAATAACCACTGAGAAGGATATGAGGGCGATAGACCCGGTGCTTAAGCTTGATGAAGACTCGTTCTTTGACGTAATTGAGAGGTACGATGTGTCAGCATGCGGTTATGGCGCAATAGCCACCGCAATAGTTGCCGCCAAAAAGCTCGGGGTTAAGAACGTGGTATTACTCAGGCATGCAACGTCGGGGGACACCAGCGGGTACACGCTAGAGACAGTTGGTTACGCGAGTATAGCCTTTTACCTGTGAGTAATGAGTGATTAAGTAAAAATTGAGCCCTCAATCTTTAAACCAGGGGTTCACCATAAATCAATGCTTTATTTTCCGTACCAATGCCTGGTTCATACGGGCTGCCTTACCCATGTAATCCCAAATCCTTATTAACTCATTAAGCTTAGCGATCCTCTCACCACCTAGGATCCCACTCTTTATTATAGGTGCGCCAAACCCAACAGCTATGTGTGCTAATGTATCATACTCAGTATCGCCAGACCTATGCGAAACCACCGGCACATAACCGTTGGAAACCGCCAGCCTAACAGTATCCCACGCCCTACTTAACGTACCAATCTGGTCAGGCTTTATTATGATACCATTACCAGCACCCTCCTTAATACCCATGGATAGCCTGGACGGGTTTGTTACGAATATGTCATCACCGACTACTAGGCATTTATCGCCAACGATATCCGTCAATTCGGCAAACGACTTGAAATCTTCCTCATGAAATGGATCCTCGACAAACACAAGATTGTACTTCTCAATCAACCCCTTGATAAACTCAAGCTGTTCTTTAGGTGATCTGGTTATACCTTCATTTGTATAGACGTATTTCTCACCGTTCCAGAGATTTGATGCTGCTAAGTCAACACCAATGCCGATTTCAAAACCCACCTTATTACTGACCTCCTTAACGACCCTATTTAATATGTCAAGTGCTGTGCCTGTGGAGATTCTTGCAGACCAGGCTCCCTCATCATTACGGCCACCTGTGAATGAGGGATCCACCTTAACAAGCTCCTTAAATACCGACCTATGAACCTCTACGTTGGCCTTCAGGGCGCTGTATATATCAGGGGCTCCGTAAGGCAATACCAGGAATTCCTGAATATCAGGGCCAAGGCCCCTACTATGCTTACCGCCGCCTATCACGTTACCAAGTGGGTAAGGTAAATCCCTGGTGTTAGTACCACCAAGGTGCTGATAGAGAGGTATTTCTAGAGCGTTTGATGATGCCCTCGCAACAGCCATTGACGTTGCCACAGCCACGGCACCACCAATCCTTGAGAAGTTCTCTGTACCATCAATCTCCTCAAGCCTAATATCAACCTCACTCTGTATCGATGCATCAAGACCCATTAGGTCTGGCGCAACGGTTTTCTCAAACGTACTTACTGCCAGGTCAACATCATCGTTTGGAAAATAAACAACCTCATGAGAACCCCTAGACGCTCCAGCAGGTGCTGCAGCCTTTCCAAACCCATCCGTTAGGTAAACCTCAACCTCAACCGTTTCCTCACCCCTAGAATTAAACACCTTCCTGATACCCAAATCCTCAATTGTCGTGTCAGGCATCATTCAATGATTAGGCGAGTAGTATTAATGTGTTATTTCTTACGTAAACGTTTACTTTACGTATACATCCCCTTCAAGATAGCATTAATGACATCAATAACTGGATAGAGTGTGTCTGAATTTATGATAACACGGGCCGTGTTGGCAACCTCCTCACTCAATGGATTATAGGCTATTGAATACCTGGCACTTTTAAGTATTGGTAGGTCCATGTCGCTATCGCCAACGGCTAAGACCTGATCCCACGTAACACCCAGTTTTCCGAGCAAGTCCTTGATGAAGTCCTTGCTCTCAACATTAACCTTAACCGAGATTAATGAGTAATCCTCATCAAAGATTAATTCATTGCTTATGAAGTAATCAACATAGTCCTTAATCGGCACTTCGGTGTAATTAAGCCCACCACTCAGGGCGATTACTCTAATGCCATTATTCCTCAGGAGCTTTAGCAACTCCACGGCGCCTTTTCTAAGCGTTACAGGTGGTTCAACCCAAGTCTTAGGAACACCAAACCAAAGCAATGCATCCACCAAAGCCCAATCCCTGTAATTAATAAGCCCTGCCCTATACGCATCCCTATTAATTGTTGCCCAAGCATCGGTACCCAAGATCCTGTGGAGATGCATCCACGCACTCCTGAAGTATGTTAATACTCCATCAACATCTAACACGGCGGCACGTATCATCACTCAACACCAATGCGCGTACCCTTAATTGGTAGCCTAATTATTAATAAGCCATTTCTATAAACTGCTTGGGAGTTCTCGACCGTAACGGGTACGGGCAATTGCCTAATCAATAGGTACTTCCTACCATCACCCTCAGCCTTAATGAATATCTTATCCTCACCAACGAGCTTCACGGTTATACCCTCCTTGTTAATCCCTGGAATTTCAACCTCAATCACCAGGTAATCATCCTCAACCATCATTGAGTACCTGGGCTCTTTATAATCACCTGTCCGAATACCCTGGCCCTCATAGGCATCGCCAATACCTATCCTAATGAATATACCCATATCCATTGATGTAGTGTTTTGCATAGAAGCATTTTTTAAGGAATTAATTACGTTGCGTTGGTGTATGCCCAAAGACTTCAGGGTTTGGTCGCAGAACCCCATATCTAGTCTCGAGATGCGTGTAATTGATAGCAACTCGGTCTTTGTGGGTATTGATAGGCATTTACTCATGGAGAACGCCGGTAGGTCTGTGGCCGCGGCGGTTGTCGAGAGGTACCCAAATGCCAAGAGGGTTCTTGTTGTGGCTGGTTTGGGTGATAACGGAGGCGACGGGCTTGTAGCTGCTAGGTACCTACATTCCTGGGGTAGGGACGTGAAGGTGATACTTCTTGGGCGCATTAGTGATGCTAGGGAGGAGTTGGTCGTTGATAACTTAACGATACTTAGGAACCTGAATATCGAGATCATAGAGGCCACGACACCCTACGACCTATTGGCAAACCAAGAACTTTTTCATCCCTGGGCTGAGGTTATAATCGATGCGATAATCGGAACAGGCATCAGGGGTATTCTCAGGGAGCCCCAGGCCACAGCCATTGAATTAATCAATAAGTCCGCCGCCTACAGGGTTGCCGTGGACATACCGAGCGGTTTAGACCCAGATACTGGCGAGGTTAGGGATATCGCAGTTAAGGCCCATGTAACTGTCACAATGCATAGGCCGAAGACAGGCCTCGTTAAGGAGGGTGCTTCACAGTACGTTGGTGAGCTAGTGATTGCTGACATCGGTATACCTGAGGAGGTAGAGCACGTGGTTGGACCCGGTGATGTGTATTACCTAAACTACGCAAGGAGACCTGATTCTAAGAAGGGTGATAATGGTAGGGTATTGCTGATCGGCGGCTCTAAGGAGTTCACGGGCGCAATATACCTAGCCGCAAAGGCTGCACTGAGGAGTGGTGTTGATTTATCAATAGTGATGGCTCCTCGAGACGTTGCCAGGGACATAAGGTCTCACGATCCGAGCATAATAGCAATACCCCTCGATGGGGATTACCTGGCGATAAACCATGTTGACCAGATAATGGAGCAGGTGGGTAAATCTCACGTTATCGCCATAGGCCCTGGCCTTGGACTTAGGGAGGAGACGATGAAGGCCGTTGTTGAATTGGTCTCGAGGGCTGTTGATATAGGTAAGAAGGTCGTTATTGATGCCGACGCGATAAAGGCCATTGGTGAATTAAAGAGGCAGGATCTCATTAGGAAGGGTGTTGTTGTAACACCCCATGCTGGCGAGTTCAAGTGGTTAACGGGTATTGACATAACCGTTGATGGGAATCCCTGGTCAAAGGCCCAAAGGGTTAATGACATCGTCAAATCCCTATTTAAGGGTGGTGTGATCCTCCTCAAGGGTAATGTTGACATCATCAGTGATGGGCAGAGGTATAAGCTTAATTTCACGGGTAACCCTGGGATGACCGTTGGAGGTACCGGAGATGTGTTAACGGGTGTTGTTTCGGCACTAGCTGTCAAGGTAAATGACGTATTCGAGGCCGCAGCGCTCGGCGCCTTCATTACGGGGCTTGCTGGTGATATGGCTGTTAAGGAGTTTGGTTATCACATAACCCCCGTGGATGTTATAGAGAATATACCAAAGGTTTTCAGGAGGCTCATTAATGTGGACTCTATAATTAATGCGTCAATTCATACATCAGCACAGAAGCTACTTAAATAATGAGCTAATCAATGCCGTGGTTAAGCCCTTAACCTTTCTGGCATTAGTAATTCTGTCCCTCATAAGCGTAGCTCCTTGCCTCTCTAACCATGTTGAATATATTCAGGGGCGAGGTTCCAGATTTAGCTAGGTCTAGGATATTTTAGCTATGGTTATCAATTTTAAATGTACTCCACAAGCCTCTCTAGATCCTCAGGGTAAACCTTAAACCTATCATGCATACCCGAATCACCTAGTGGAGTAGTGACTGAGGTCTTTTAATCTAATTTATTAAGGCTAAAGCTAACGTTAAAATAACATAGCAGAGGTAGAGTTGATACCTTAATTGAAGAGCCGATCATAGTTTTAATGAAATCGAAAAAGATAAACGTTCAGCAGTCTGGAAGGACATCATTAATTCCTAAAATTCTCAGCGTCCACCATTCTCATCATTAACTCATTAATTCATGCGTGTCTTGAATATTAACCCTTATGCCAGTGGTACATCGAGTACATACTTACTCCTGGCCCTTGCTTTTTGCGATCTCCTGATATCCGTTACTATATCCAGTGGATTATATGTAATGGTTACATTAACGTAATCATCATCTGCGCAAGCCACAATATGAATGATTGGGTCCTTAAGGAGTAATACCTCGCAGTCAGTGTCGAGGTTTCCATAATCACCAATCAATTGCTTTCTCAATGCTAACCATAGCATCCTCCTCATAACTACTGTTTCCCTAATCATTACATTACATAATTCAACTCCCAAATAAATAAGGATTACTCCATTAACAATCAAAGAAAGTACTAGGTTTAATTATTTATTTTTCAATTACAAATAAAACATAGCAAGCATTTTTACAAGAACCTCCCTTAATAATCCTCGAGACAACCCACGACAAGTGAGGCGTTATAAGTATCAATAGCAACCTTTAACTCACAACAACATCCATAAAGCCCGTGGGTAATGAGTTAATAACTAGGAGGGTTCACACCGATTCTGGCGCATTGACGCTGCTCATTATTAATTATGTGATGGCCTTATCCTCCTTATTAATTATAAATAGGGCCTATTTAAGCATTGTAAGGATTATCCTGGTAACAGGACTTGCGGCTTTAAACTTCATCAGCCTAGTCAGGGTACATCTAAGCCTAGTGTCTAAAGGGGGATTATTTAGTTACTTACTATTCCTAGTAAACATACTACCGTACGCAGTACTACTTACTCACCCAGGACCTTGGTTGCTCATACCCATAATACCATTAGTATTGTTTATACTCGAGATTGTTCGTGGTCGGGGTAGGTCCGTTATTGCTAATGCCTCAGGTACGGCGTTAATAGCCTCATCTTTCATTGCCTGGTATGTACTAATGGGTGGTGCATTGACCATGAGCATTATTGCAATATCGCTTATGTGGGTTATTTATCACTCATTTAATGCCCTTTATGTGGAGGGTAAAATGCCATTTAGGAGTGAGGTTAAGCCTTGGTATTCCTCAGTTCTTTGGTTAGTGGCCTTGCCACCGCTTGCCTATTTAATGTGTACCATGGTTAATCCATTATTCCTATTCGTACTTGCGGAACCCACCGCCAGGGCTTTAGTCGCGGTTAGGGAGCGTAAATTATCCACAAGCAACCTCAGGGCTAGGGTGAGGAGAATTGGTGTTGGTCTGCTAATAGAGTCCTTGGCCTTGGCTGTTTTAATCCTTGTTCTGCTTTACATAATCTCTTAACCTTGGTATAATATAACGCCTGAGTACCAGTTAAGTGTTGAGCCTGGGGCTTGTATTACGATTTCCCAACATGGGTAATTCGTTATCCTTATCGTGATCGTCTCCGGCGACGTGGCACTGATTGAGTATATTGGCACACTTATTTGCGTGCCAGGCACTGTGTAGCAGAGTATCGTCACGTTACCACCAGGCGGTATACTTAGGTTTATGAGTAGTGATGCGACGAGCGTTAGGTTACTGAATTGGAATAGTGTGTATGATTGCTGTATTGTTGTGTATGGTGCCCCATACAATTGATAATACATTGTGGCCTCGCTTTGTATAGTGTTTAATGAATTAATGATTTCCGTATCGTTATCTGCAACGTAGTTGCTAACGTTTATTACGGCATTATATACCGTGTTCCCCACGGTGTTTATTTCCGAGGTTAGGTTGTTCTCTATGTTATTTTGAACATTGTATAGGGAGTTCACTATCGTGGTGTTTGTATTCACTATGGCCTTTATGATTCTCGTACTGTTCCTATTGATTGTAGATATTATGTTTGTGGCGTTGATGCGTTGGTAGTAGTAAATGCTGTTGAGTGTTGCCATTACGTCGCTGAAGTATTCAGCTAGATCCTGGTAAATTGTTCTTGTTATGTTAAGAATCTCAGCCGTTGAATAATTAATTGGCGATAGGTACTGCTGCTGTATCGTGTATTCTTGGGCGAGTAAATTACCTGCGCTTGTCTTGATTGGGTCTAGATATAGTGCTATAATTATTATTAATAGTGCAATTATAACCGCGAGCAACGCCAGGGTATATCTCGAATTCCACACCATATCATTAATAATCAATACCGTAGTTTTTTATTAGTTTCAGAGTTCACAGAGTTTACCTAGGTTAACAGCCAATAAATAACTATAGAGAAATAGTTATAAGGATGTAGGTAATAGTAGACCTAATGATGCCGAGCACACCCGATGAGGTGGATCGGATCCTTCGTAATAGCATGAGCGATGAGATGTACCGAAGGTTGATGGGGATAAGGAATTATGAGCTTCACAAATTTATAGCCTGGGCAGTGGATCTCTGTAAACCATCTTCCGTATTTATATCCACCGGGAGCCCTGAGGATCTCGAGTACATTAGGAGGAGGGCTATCGAGGTGGGCGAGGAAATACCTCTCAAGACCCCTGGACATACCGTCCATTTTGACAGCCCTCTCGATCAAGCAAGGGCTCGTGAGGATACGGCAATATTACTACCGGGTGGTCAAAAGTTACCGTTCATAAGGACTAAGGATCGTGATGAGGGTCTTAGGGAGATGTTCTCGTTGCTTAATGGTATCATGAGGGGTAGGGAGATGCTGGTTGGCTTTTATTCACTTGGTCCGAAGGGTTCACCCTTTAGTATATTGGCTGTTCAAATAACGGACTCCTACTACGTGATGCATAACGAGAACATACTATATAGGCTCGCCTATGATGAGTTTGTTAGGCAGGGCGAGGGGGTTAGGTTTCTCAAGTTTGTTCATTCTCAGGGAGAATTGAATGAGATGAAACAAAGCAAGAACATTAAGCAGAGGAGGATATACATAGATTTACTCAGCGAGACTGTCTATTCCGTAAACACGCAATACGGTGGTAACAGCATAGGCCTGAAGAAGTTGGCGCTTAGGCTCACGATTAAGAGGGCTATGGAGGAGGGCTGGCTCAGTGAGCACATGTTCATAATAGGCGTTGAAGGCCCTGGGGGCAGGGTTACGTACTTCACAGGTGCATACCCATCAATGTCCGGTAAGACCTCTACGGCAATGCTGGGCAGGTTGATAGGCGATGACCTGGCTTTCCTAAGGAACGTTAATGGCGAGGTTAGGGCTGTAAATCCCGAGGTTGGTGTTTTCGGCATAATTGAGGGTATAAACCCCGTTGATGATCCATTGATATATGAGGTGCTCACGAAACCTGGCGAGGTCATATTCTCGAACGTACTCATTACCGAGGATGGAGGTGTTTATTGGAATGGTAAGGGAGAACCGGTGCCCGAGAGGGGTATTAATTACACGGGTAGGTGGTGGAGGGGTAAAACCGACGATAAGGGCAACCCAATACCACCATCACATCCTAATGCTAGGTTCACGGTATCACTGAAGGCCTTCAGGAACCTGGATCCTAAGTATGACGATCCCAATGGAGTGGTGGTTGGTGGTTTAATATTTGGCGGTAGAGATCCAGATACTTGGGTGCCTGTCTTCGAAGCTTTTAATTGGGACCATGGTGTGGTTACAATAGCAGCATCTCTTGAGTCCGAAAGAACGGCTGCAGTAATAGGTAAGCCTGGCGAGAGGGAGTTCAACCCAATGGCTAATCTCGACTTCCTCTCCGTAGACCTTGGCATCTACATAACGAATTACCTAAAGTTCGGTGAGGGTTTAGAAAAGCCACCGAAGATATTCGGCGTTAATTATTTCCTCAGGGATGAGCAGGGGAGGTTCCTGAACAGTAAGGAGGATAAGAGGGTTTGGCTTCAGTGGATGGAGAGGAGGGTGCATGGTGAGGTCAGCGCCATAACAACACCGATAGGTTACGTACCGAGGTACGAGGACCTGAGAAAGCTATTCCGCAGTGTCCTCAATAGGGACTACAGTCTCGAGGACTATAACAAGCAATTCGCAATAAGGGTTAGTAAGTTACTCGATAAGATAGACAGGATATGGAAGATATACTCAGAAATACCAACAACGCCAAGGAAATTCTTTGAAATACTTGAGGAACAGAAACAAAGACTAATCGAAGCAAAGAGGACATACGGTGATCCAATACCACCATCTAGGTTTGAATCCTAAGTACAAAGGTGTTGCGTAATTAAATTTAGTGAATTAATCTATATGTTGAACCACTAAGTCTAGCCGCTGCATCTATTACATGCACCTCATCCTTAGTCGCCAGCGTCACAGCGCGACCTCCCCTATTGAGCCTTGCAGTTCTGCCTATCCTGTGAATGTAGGTTTCCGGATCTCTGGGCGTGTCGAAGTTTATTATTAACTCTACATCAATTATATCGAGTCCTCGTGATGCCAAGTCAGTCGCAACCAAAATAGGATCGCCCTGGGAGTTCCTAAACCTATCCAGTACCTTTTCCCTAATGAATTGTTTCATACCACCATGTAAAAGCAATGCATTATAACTACGTAGTAATTGCTTATAGAGCCTATATGCCCTTTCCCTAGTGTTTGTGAAAATTATTGTCTTTCCTCCCAATTCCTTGGTAACGATGTCGTACCTCTCCCTCCAAAAACCATTAATTAAATACACCAGCTGTTCCATAGGTGGAATATCGTACTCGTGATCTCCAACTTTCACGAAAAATGGATCCTTTATTACTTTAGTTATTAATTCACGAACTTCCCCAGGTATTGTGGCGGTGGCAGCAAACGTTTGCCTTCTATTGCGCGTAAGGCTTGATATTACGTATATATCGTTAATAAATCCCATATCCATCATCCTATCGACCTCATCAATAACCAAAAAGTCAACCGCACTGAGGTCTAGGTATGATTTCCTTACAAGGTCAAGTAAACGACTAGGAGTTGCGACTATTAGGGATGCATTCTTGACGGACCTTATCTGCGCGTTATAAGGTACTCCCCCATAAACTAAGGCGTGCTTAAATCCTAGGTATTTATTAAACATGTTAAAATGCTCAGCAACTTGAATAGCGAGTTCACGTGTAGGTACGACAACCAAGGACTCCGATACCTTACCGACCATAGAGTTCATTATGGGTAATAAGTAGGCGGCTGTTTTTCCACTACCCGTCCTCGCCTGCATGACAACATTAAATCCCATCAAACCCCTTGGGATAACGATCCTCTGTACCTCTGTAGATCTTTCAAAACCAGCCTCAACAAGGGCGTTTTGCAACTCCACCCTAAGTTTGCTAAATACCTCGTCCACCCCATCCTACGAAACCAGGTATTAATAAAACAGACTGTTTAGATGCTAAATTGAAAAGTTAGCGGGCCCGGTGGGATTCGAACCCACGACCTACGGGTTAAAAGCCCGCCGCTCTACCTGGCTGAGCTACGGGCCCATCATCAAATCTCCCTTAGGTCTTATAAGCTTCTCGCATCGTTAATTTTTATTAGTCCTTACCTTAATTACAGTTGTATGTCCTCCCTTGTTGATTTGGTGCTGGTTAATTACCATGGTGAGTGGGTCCTGGAGGGCGGTGTTGTGAAGTACATTGAGCATGTTGATGGCGACATTATCGAGGCTGAGCTTGAGAATTGCGGTGAGGATTATGTGGATTGCGTGATTGAGGATGTGGTGAAAAGGCTTGGTGATGAATTGAAAATTCCTAGATCCGTGTTAGGGGCTGTTAAGGCGAGGCTTAAGTTGCTTGGTTTCCCATTGATGATAAGGTCGCGTGAGGAGGGCAACTCATTAATTGTTGACCTTAGGGGCAAGGGTGGTAATGCCCAGTTGGTGGTTCGTTATCAACTCATCGCCTAGCAATTAGGGTTATCCTCAATATCGCATATAGTGCTAGCGATACCGTGAATATTACCAGGGCTAGCAATGCTATGCCCCCAAGCCCAAGGGTCACGTAGGAGTAGCTACTCAATAAACTACCCACGCCCATGCCCACACCGAGGACCAGGCTATAGAGCCCCATGGCTGATCCCCTCATACTTATTAATGCCTCGTCACCAGTCAACGCGAGTATTGAGGGGACTATGGCCGATGCCATGAATATGAATGGTGCCGAGATGGCTATGGCAATTATTGGGTTGACCCCGATCAGTAATAATGTGGTTAGGGTGATGAGGCCTATCGATACTCCCACCACGCCAATGCCCATTGTTTTTAACCTACCCAACCTATCCGATACGTATCCAAAGAATACTGAGCCCAACCCAACAACCAGGGTTGCGCCGAGGAATAACGCACCAACGTGCACTGGCAATACACCTTCAATGCTACCTATGGCTCTTCCCGAATATATCGCTGCTCCAAGTATCGTGGTTATTGAGAACCATAGGGGCAGTGTTGGTATGGCTCTTCTCGAAACACCCCTAAGTGGGTTTAGGTACGTGACACCGCTGATGGGTTTCGTCTCGATTATGTACCTCATGATGACCACGTAGAGTAAGGCAAGCGATAATAATAATACTATGAAGGCTGTGGGACTCTTAAATACCTGGTATAGGATTGACCCCACCATATAACCACTCGCGTAACCAAATATATTTAGAAAATCAAAAACCCCCATACCCAAGCCCCTATAACCGTGCTCTGTCAAATCCGTTATCATGGCCAGTGTTGAGACCAAAACTAGTGCGGCACCAAACCCAATTGCACCATTAAATGCAGCGGTAAAGAGGGGGTCTTTCATTATCGATATTGATGTGTACACAGCGACCATGAACATGAGCAACCATGCATAACCAAGAATCAATGTTAATCTCCTACCCAGCTTATCCGCCATGTAGCCTGCCACAAACGAGCTTGCAGCCTCAACGAATGGGTATGTGGCCAGTATTATTCCTATCATAACGCTATTACCCGGTGATAGGTATGAGATTAGGAATGTGTTCGCCCCGGATCCAACTCTTATGGTTAAGATTGGTAGATATGGCGATAGGGACTTGGTGCTCCTCATGGTCGTTGATAATGCACACATAATCCTTAATAATTTTTATTAATATTCCCCAAAATAGAATGAGGATCATGCAATTAATGGATAGGTACTCGAGGCAAATAGCCGTTATTGGTAGGGAGGGTCAGGAGAAGTTATCCAAGGCTCGTGTCGCCGTCATAGGTCTTGGAGGCCTTGGATCTCTCGTAACCCTATACCTGGTTGGTGCGGGTGTTGGTGAATTAACGATTGTTGATTATGACACAGTAAGCATATCAGATTTGCACAGGCAATTACTCTATAGGGAAGAGGATGTTGGCAAGCCTAAGGTTGAGGTTGCCGCTAGGAGACTCCATGATCTTAACTCCACTGTTAGGATTAGGTCTGTTGGTGAGGCATTGACTGAGGATAACGTTGACGACATCATTAGGGACGCTGATGTGGTTGTTGATGCTCTTGATAATTGGTTGAGTAGGCAGGTTCTTAATGAATCAATAGTTAGATTAAGGAAGCCTCTAGTTCATGGTGCAGTTAATGGTTGGTATGGCCAAGTATCTACGATAATACCAGGCAAGACTCCGTGCCTCTACGAACTTGTTCAATTAAAATCACTACCACAGTGTGTTGGTTTCTGCCCAGTAGTTGGCCCTGTTGTTGGTGTTGTTGCTTCTATAGAGGCCCTTGAGGTCATTAAGCTGATTACGGGTATTGGTGAACCCTTAACCAGTAGGTTGTTGGTTATTGATGGTAAGAATTGGATTATTGATGAAATAAGGCTAAGCAGGGTTGAAAACTGCCCTGTTTGTTCAAAATATCTTAAGAGTAAAGAGAAATAATTTTATTTAGGATTTCCTCCTACGAGGATACACTATGAGGAGATTCCTGGCGGCATTGTGGGCAAGGTTGAGCAATAGACCATTGGCACTATGTGATAGTGGTGATGTTGATGGAATAACGAGTGCCGCATTATTCCTGAGGAAGTACCCCAATGGTGTCGTGGTTCTTGCCGCACCAAGTGAGGTCAATAGGTCCTGGTGGATCAAGAGCTTTTATTGGACATTCGTAGCAGACCTACCCTGCCCAGGTAAAGTTCTAATAAGGGCTGATCACCACAAGACAAATAAGCCCTGCGCCAAGGTTGAGTATTACGATCCAGAGGCTCCGTGCTCGGCATTAATGGCTATGAAAGCCCTCGATCTAGAGAGCGATACCGTAGTTAATAGTCTCGTTAAAGTTGCGATAGAGACTGATACAGCCAGTATCAATAGTAAGGAGGCTGAGGAACTCGATTTAGCCGTTAGGTTTGCATCCTATTCAGAGAAGCTTTACATAGCAAGGGCCCTCGCTACTAATGGTCTTCAGGCGCTTGAGAATAACAAAATACGTAAACTCGTGGAGAGGGGTGATAAGGCAAAGAGGCTCATGCTTGAGATTGCGAATCAAATACCAATTAGGGATGTGGTTAACATATACAGCCCAATAAACCTTGGAATATCCTATAGGCAATTGACGATAGAGCTCCAGCACAGAGGGGCTAGGATGGTCAATATACTGTTGAGGCTCGGTAGGAGAACCTTTAGGTACTATTGCGGTGCTGATAAGAATGGTCCATATGATTGCACGCAGGTAGCTATAAAACTTGGTGGCGGTGGTCATAGGTATGCCGCAGGCGCTCAATATAAGGCGCCCTTATTAAATACGCAGAGGGGTCTTGACCTATTTATAAACACGTTAAAGACGTATCTAAGCATCGATAAGCTCGAGCTTCTTGAATTATCGAGAGGATCTATCAAGACCCTAACCTATTAAGTAATTAGGGCTGGGTTTTGCACGATCTCATGACGAAGCGAATAACGAGTTATCCGCGCTTTGAACCCTCATCACCAACCCTCAGCGGCTACCATTCTCTTCACGTAATACTACGGAAATATCTGTGAAAATACTTATAAATAAACATTTATGCAAAAGGGCGGGTCTTCCTTGGGTCGTGTCGTAGTTATTGATCATCCACTGGCTCAAGCCATTTTAACGACCCTTAGGGACAAGAATACGAAGCAGATAGAGTTTAGGAAGGGCCTTGTCAGGCTTGGTAGATTGATGGGTTATGAGATTGTTAAGTCAATGGATATCGAAACAGTCGAGGTCGAGACACCACTCGGGGTTAAGGCTAAGGGGGTTAGGATTAAGGATCTAGATCACGTTGTAATAATTCAAGTCCTTAGGGCGGCAATGCCTCTTGTTGAGGGTCTCGTTAAGATTTTCGCTAACGCAAGAATGGGCGTGGTAAGTGCTAGGAGGGTTGAGGAATCCCATAAACCTGGCTCGCTGGATTTTGATATTGAGGTTACGTACGTTAAAGTTCCCAGGATATTCGGCGACGACGTATTAATAATTGCCGACCCCATGCTAGCCACAGGCTCCACAATAGTTACGGTCCTTAGGCATGTACTTAAGTATGGCAATCCAAAGAGGACAATAGTCGTGAGCGTTATAGCCACGAGGTACGGCATAGAGAGGGTGTTTAAGGAGTATCCGTTTGCTGAGATATACACCGTATCCATAGACCCAGAATTAAATGAGAGGGGCTATATAATACCCGGCTTGGGCGATGCGGGAGATAGGGCGTTTGGTGGCTAAATTATCCAAGCCATTAATGCTCAGAACATTTCAATTGACTTAAAATAAACCTCCGGTAAAAATCAGTAAAGATAATTATACTATTACTATGTTTTGTTTTCAATTTTATGTAGCACATAATCGAGCGCTTCATCGATAAGACCCTTCCTTGCTAACTCATTGAATTTCTCATCATTATCAAGCTCCATGTATAGCCTCAACCTAGCCTTCACATCCTTAACACTCTCCTTAATCCTGCTCTTTACGGCATACCAAACACGGGCCATGTTCATCAACTCCTCATCATCCTTCAAAATATGTAGTATCTCATCAAGGGCTCTCCTAGCCACAACACCGCTTAATCCTTCGGTGGTTACCGCAATCCTTATACCATTTATCTCGCCCTCAAATGGCACGACAACCTCCGTCTCCTCGGCGTTGGTGGCATCATTAAAGAACTTCTTAAGATCCCTGGCTATCCTCCTGGCATTCTCATTCGCAATTGGGTCATTTGTTGCGATAACCACCAGGTCAGCCCACTCAATATTACTACGAAGCAAACCTGGATCCCTTGCATCGCCCTTAATGAGTACGACCTTTCCCTGCTCAGCGTACCTAACTAAGTCATTACTAAATTCTAGACCAATTACCCTAACGTTGGCGCCAGCCATGAGGAACTTCATAGCCCTGCGTGTACCAACTCCCCCACCACCAATTACCAAGACATTCCTGCCTTCAAACTCCATGAATAGAGGTACCTTCACGCTAACCCCCTCCCTTTATTCAGTATCTAGTATTTAATCTAGTATTTAATAATGATTTTATTCCTTACTTGCGTCTAACGGTATGGAACTCAGTATTAAGTCCCTAATCTTAATAATCGAATCAAGAGTCAGCGTCCCCTTAATAATAAAGTCTGCATTAACTAAAGCTCGTCCAACCTGCCCACATTGGTCACTCACCATGTAAATAGACCCAGGTACTTGAGAACTTAGGAGTTGCATCGTGCCGGCACTCTCATCAAAGCCTATGGTGAGCCTAGGGCCATAAACATAGTCTACGTTAAATCCAAGCGCCACTACCAGGTTAGGCTTATGATTGTTTATTAACCTGGTAACCAAGTTCCTTAAGCCATGTTCGTTGCATGGCAAGGGTGATTTAGGAATTATTGATTCAATGCCTGACTTGGCAAGTAGCACAGCCAGTAATGAGTAGAACTGGGGCTTTATACCGGGTGGTGTCAATATTAATACCCGTGCGCTGGCATTGCTGGGCTTAAACACCATGATATCCCCATTGACGTATACTCTGTACTCACCGCTATCGAACACCCTGGTCATTTAATAAGGTGCCTTGGGCGAGTAATAAATAATTTCCTATCTCTTCAAGAACTCCTCCAGTTTATCCTTAACGTCACGCTTCAGCGATTCCCTGGCTAAGGTACTTAATAATTCGTCCCACCTATCCTCAACAATACCTATTATTGACCTAATCATTAACCGCTTAAGCTCTAGATAAACCCCTTGGGGTATACTGCGTAGCTTCCTCACGAGCTCTACGGATACCTTAAGACCCTCATCCAAGTTATCAACAATCTTATTGACAATGCCCCAATTGAGAGCCTCCTCGGTGCTGAGCTTGAAATCCCTATCCAGGAAGAACCTAGACCTCAGCATCCCAAAGAGGTAGGGCGTGAAGGCTGGGGTTACCGGCACAAGCCCATACCTAATGCCGGGTAACGAGAACTCCGAGCCCCTAACAGCAACCACTTGATCGAAAAAGTAGAGTAGTTCTGTGGCGAAGCCGTAAGCCGAACCATTCACTAAAGCCACGATTGGCTTCTCGCAATTAGCCACGGTTAAGGCTAAGTCCTTAATAGCCGAGAAGTATCTGGTGGACTCCTCAATCGTGCTGAACCCATAGATCTCGGCTAAATCAAGACCAGCCGAGAAAACCTTACCCTCACTGGTTAAGATCACACCCTCAAAGTCCCTACAACCGGTTGACACGGCATCCCTAGTCCTCAGGGTTAACTCGAGACTGAAGGCATTCCTCTTCTCAGGTCTATTCAATCTGACGATTAGCACGTCATCGACAGGTTCCGTAATTACTATATTGTTTTGTGGCATTTTAGTCCCCTATTACGGCTTTTTTCCTTATTAGTTCCTCTATTTCCTGCTCTGCATATCCAAGCTCCCTCAGTATTTGTCTCGTGTGCTCCCCAAGCCTTGGCGGTGGTGCTGTGCTTGTAGTATCGATATCCACGGCCTTTATTGGATTATTAACAACCTTAACAACACCAATGCTCGGATGCCTTAGCTCCAGTACCATGTTTCTAACCCTCGTATTCCCATCCTCGAGTGCCTCCTTAACATTAAGCACTGGAGCCGCAGGCACACCAGCCTTCCTCAGCAACTCAACCCAATACATCATGGGTTTGGTCGAGAACGTCCTCTCAAGCTCACTAACCAACTCATCCCTATGGACAACCCTATCGGGGTTTGTCCTGAACCTAGGGTCATTGGTCAAGTCCTCTCTATCAATAACCCTACAGAACTCCTGCCAAAGCTTCTCAGTACCCACGGCAACGACGAAGTACCTACCATCACCAGCCCTAAAGGCTTGGTACGGCGCAATACTCGAATGCGCACTACCGAGCCTCCTGGGAACCTCACCACTGGCTAGGTAATGCGCTGCTTGGTGTGTCAGTATTGATATTGCCGAGTCGGTGAGCGCCAGGTCTATGTACGTACCCCTACCAGTCATGTCCCTAACCCTCAACGCCGTGAGTATCGATATGACGCAATAAAGTCCAGTGACTATGTCTATTATAGGCACACCAAACTTCACAGGCTCACCACCAGGCTCCCCAGTGAGGTCCATCAAGCCACTCATTGCCAGAGCCACTAGGTCGTAACCTGGGTAATCCCTGTATGGCCCATACTGCCCAAAGCCCGATATTGAGCAATATATAATCCTTGGGTTAATCCTCGAAACATCCTCATAACCAATACCGAGCCTCGCGGCAGTACCGGGTCTGTATGCCTCTATCAATACGTCAGCCTTCTCAACAAGTTTCCTAACAACATCCCTACCACCCTCACTCCTCAAGTCAATAACTATCGACCTCTTACCCCTATTGGCACTGGCAAAGTATGCACTATACTTCTCGGCATAAAACGGTGGACCCCAATCACGGGATGAATCACCCTCAGGAGGCTCAACCTTAATCACATCCGCACCAAGGTCAGCCAGAAGCATTGCAGCAAAGGGCCCAGCCATCGCACTCGTAAACTCCAAAACCCTAACACCAAAAAGAGGCCTCACGACATTGTGCCCCTACGCCAATTTAAAAATATTTACGTCCATGGTACACCATATTACATTATTTAATATTATATTATTTCCTAAGTATTGTTTCTATTGATCTAGCTATCATCAATGTTTTATTATCATCCAATATTTTACCTATTATCTGTAATCCTACAGGCATTCCCTCAACATTACCGGCAGGTATTGAGACAGCGGGAGAACCTAATAAGTTAGCCATTGCTACGTATCTCGTTGCCACGACCCTAAAATCTAATTCCTTGCCCATTACGTCATTTATCCTGGGGGCTATTGCTGGCACCGTGGGTGTAATAATGACATCAGCTACGTTAAATATGCGCTCAATCTCATTAATGATTAAAGTCCTCTGTCTCAATGCGTTTATGTAATCTACGGCAGGTATACCTAAGCCCTGCCTTATCATGTCAGCAACATCATAACTATAATCACTACTTCGTTTCATAAATAAATCCTTATGTATTGCAGCCGCCTCGGTTAGCCTGATAACTCTATGCACTGAGTTTATCCTCTCAAAGTCTATGTCAATCTTCATGAGATTAAAGCCCTCAGCATTTAACAAGGACGATAAATCCATGTACTTCCTCTCAACAGGGTTATTCTCATCAACCTGTATATAACCTAGCACTATTTTTTTCGGGTTAACTTCCCTCTTAATTAATGAAATATCTAGACGGAAATCCTGAACTATTGATGTGTCAAAACCATCCGGCCCTACCAAAATCGACGCTACATAAGCTGCATCAAGCACACTATTTGATAGGACCCCAACGGTATCTAAGCTCCAAGCCAGCGGGAATACCCCATATCTACTAATTAGACCATACGATGGTTTATAACCAACAACACCGCACAGAGCGGCAGGGATTCTTATTGAACCTGACGTATCAGTACCTAAGGAAGCTAATGCAGCCCCTATAGCTACTGAAATCGCCGAACCTCCACTCGAGCCACCCGGTACTCTCTCAGGGTCATGGGGATTTCTAGCAGGACCGAAATAGGAGCTTATGTTAGTAACGCCGGATGCGAATTCGTGCAGATTTGTTTTTCCAATTATTATAGCATCGCTATCAAGGAGTCTTGAGATAACGGTTGCATTGATACCGGGTATATAATCGCTGAATATTTTGGATGCCATCGTAGTTCTTACACCCCTCATGTATATGTTATCCTTTATTGATATCGGTAAACCCGCCAATGGACCTAAGGGTAACCCCTGCCCTAATCTCCTCTCTACTTCATTCGCCATTTTCAAAGCCTCATTTTCAAGGATTGTGATGAAGGCATTAAGTCTAGAATTGTTACGTATAATGCTTAGTGATTTTTCAATCAATTCCACAGGTGAAGTTACCCCTCTATATATTTCATCTAGTGTGACTAATAGTATTGGTTTAGGATGGGGCAGTGGTTCAATTAAGAAATCAAGGGTTTTACCATCTAGTATCATAATTAATCCCCATCTTAATCATACATTCTTACCGTACATCTCTTTGCTCGCATCAACGATAGCGTCTATGATGGGTTTATAACCTGTGCATCTGCATATAAGACCGCTAATTCCCTCGGCAACCTCCTCCCTGGTTAGGGGTCTTTTGTACTTATTCAATAAATAATGACCAACCAGTACAAACGCTGGTGTACAGAACCCGCACTGAAATGCAAAATGCTCAATGAATTTTCTCTGAAGCAATGTGATTTCTCCTAAATTGCTTATGCCTTCAACAGTCGTTATTTCAGCCCCATCAACCTCATGCGCTAGCACCATGCATGATTTCATAGGTCTTCCATTCACAAGAACAGTACATAATCCACATGAACCCTGTTCGCACGACCCACGTACACTAAGTATATGCAACCTATTCCTCAGCACATCCAGTAACCTCTCATGCGGCCTTACCTGTAGTTCTCTCTCAACTCCATTAACTTTAATCCTTATAGTTATTAATTCCAGGGGCTCACTCATGAACCACCACCTCCAATGCTCTAGATACTAATACAGATGTTACATGCAACCTATAATCGGCTGACGCCCTTGCATCTGCAATAACCTCTGTTTTATATTCAGACCTTATGTACTCCCGCGCTTTTCGTAAAAATGCATCAACATTACCTTTTGATTCAGCATAGTGGTCGGAAAAGTCCACAATCACTGGTTTGTTCGTTAAGCCTGTTATTGCAACCTTGACAAGGTCATGTCCACCCTGGGAGTACTTAATTGCAGCCACATTAACCACAGCGAACAAGCTATCGCCCTTAAAGTCCAAAAACTTAGTCTTTCCCTTTATTTCATCAAACTGTATTGCAATTACCAATTCATTAGGCTTTTGCGCTGTTTTCATAATATCTACGAAGAAATCCAAACCACCCACTTCTCTAGTTCCCTCCTTACTTCTTAGAACGGCTTTTCCATTAAGTAGTAGGAATGCAGGTACGGCTGTGGCGTAGGGGGCCGCATCAACTATATTACCAACTAATGTTGCCTTATTCCTAATAATATCATCAGCTATGCTTTTAATAGTTTCATGCAGTAGTGAAAATTTCTCCCGAATCACCTCATTATCTATTAATTCATTTAATGTAACACCAGCCTCAACCGTTAATTTACCATCTTCATACTTCACATGGTTTAATCCTAATGATTTTATATCCATAATATAGTTAGGGCGTGCCATACCCCATTGCATTAATAGCATAATCTTCGTTCCTCCCGCAAATACCACAACCTCGTCACCTCTTTCTTCAAGAACCTCCAAAGCTTCATCAATGTTTCTTGGTTTATATAACTTAAAAGGTGGTAATATCATCCCTATCACCCCTCAAGTAATTCAGGTCTTTGCTCCTTAATAGCCCTCCATACCCTTTCTGGCGTCATTGGTAATTCATGAACCTCAACACCAACGGCATTATATATTGCATTCCCTATAGCCGCCGCAACACCTAACATCGCATTTTCACCTATTCCCCTTGCACCATATGGTCCATACGTGTCTGGGTTCTCGAGTATTATGGTTATAATATCACTTGGTATATCGTCTGATCTTATCACTTTATAATCTATTAAATTAGGATTAAGCAATGCGCCTCCTTCGTCAAATTTTAATGACTCATACAGTGCATAACTTATACCCATTATTGCGCCTCCGATCATCTGTCCCTTAACAAGCTCAGGGTTTATTGCCTTTCCTACATCGAATACGGCAACGTACCTCAAAACCTTCACCCTACCTGTTAATACGTCGACCTCTACCTCAACTGCGTGGGCTCCAAAGGTTACAAAGGGAAAAGGATTCCCTTGCCCATTCTCATTTAGGATCGTTAAATCTGACCTGATGAAGTATCCTCTACCCATTATGGGTCCTCCTATGGTATTACCATTTGGTAAGGTGTATCCCATAGCTATATCCTTTAAATCAAGCGCTGAACCCGGGTTGTTTCTTGCAAACACCTTTCCATTTCTTATCTCTATATCCGATGGCTCTACATTAAACACTCTGGCTGCTATTTTACGGATCTGATCTTTTGCGTCGGCTATTGCAGCTAAAACAGCATTACCATCATAAAATAAACTCCTACTACCTACCGTTTGCCAGGTATATGCTGACTTGCTCGTATCTTTGAAAGTATCAATTCTAACCCTATCAATTGGTACGCCGAATTCCTCAGCCACAATCTGTACTATACTCGTTAAAGTACCCTGACCAATCTCTGTTGTCCCAACGCTGACATCTATAGTTCCATCCTCATTAAGTCTCACGAAGGCTTGCGCCGCATTGTTAGCAGGTACTGATGGACCTTTTATTGATAATGCGAGCCCCTTACCTCTGTACGTATAATCATCTACTTTTTCGCCCAATTTACCCCAGCCAATTAAATCCTTTGCCATTTTGAGGCATTGCTCGAGATCACCATTACCCTTATCTACTCTCTGTCCCATGGATAATGAGGATCCTGGCCTTACGATGTTCTTTAATCTAAGTTCGAAGGGATCCATGCCTAATTTATGTGCTATTATATCGATCTGTCTCTCAATAACCCAATGCGCCTCCAGAATGCCAAAGCCTCTAAATGCCGTTGCATAGGGTTTGTTAGTATACACTGTGTATGATTCAACATAAATATTGGGGATGTCGTAAACGCCGGCACCTATGTAACCCATGGTCCTACCAACATTAACAGCATAATCAGCATAACCACCTGAATCAACGATGTACCTAGCTTGCCAAGCAATTATTTTACCATCCTTCGTAACACCCGTCTTTACCCAAGCCCTAACACCAACCTTTGAAGGAGCTGCAAGAAAGTTCTCGTACCTACTTAAAGCCAACTTTACAGGTCTACCACCCACCATTTTTGATAACATTGCAACTAAAGGTTCGAAATTAACACCAGCCTTTCCTCCAAATCCACCACCAACATATGGAACATGAACTATTATCTTGCTTTCCGGCATATGGAGAGCCTTTGCCGTTAAATACCTGACTGCAAAGGGTGACTGCGCGCTCGTCCAAATTTCCAGTGTTCCATCAGGAAGCCATTGGGCAATCACGCTCATGGGCTCCATATACACGTGGTTCATCATATCTTCAGCAAAATTATTCTCAATCACCATCTCAGACTTCGAGAACCCATCCTCAATATTACCTCTCCTAAGGACAAATTTATTGGCGATATTCGTGTTTGGTATAGGATTTATGTAACCACGATAATAATCGTATTTTCCTAAATTCTCATGAATCAATACCGCCCTTTCCTCAAAAGCCCTCTCTGGATCGGTAATGACAGGTAATGGTTCGTAATCAACATCAACTAGTTCCGCAGCCCTCTCCGCAGCCTCCTCTGTTTCCGCTATTACAGCAGCCACAGGTTCGCCTATGAATCTAACCTTATCCCATGCAAGCATATTTCTATCAGCAACATAAATACCCACCTTATACTCCCTAAGTTGTTCACCCGTAATTACCGCAACAACACCAGGATATGTTCTTGCTCTCTCAATATTTATCTTCTTTATCTTAGCATGGGCTTCAGTACTCCTTACCAACTTTGCATACAGCATCCCAGGAAACTCCATATCAAACACATATAACGCCCGCCCCGTCACTTTCTCGAGGGAATCCACTCTATAGATTGATTTACCTATATACATGATAACTAAAGGGTTTATTCTAAGCCTTAATAAATATTACCAGGATGATCCATGATTATAATTAAATACTTAATGTGTGATATAGAACACTTTTCCACAGATTTAATAACAAAGCGTTTCTGTAAGAAAAACCTGTGATTAATCCTGATAACATGAATAATCCGGAGGAGCTGCCGATTCTTATAAAATCAATAATACTGGATATTATTTCATCGGTTTGTAAATAAGTCGAGTTAAAAAGCACCATGTATAAACGATGTAAATTAATTATATATGCAGGGTCTCGAAGTACTTCCTTAATTAACAATTTACTTAACCATGTAGTTCTTAGGTGTTTTAGTAACAATAATAGCCTAGTCTTATTATTATTGTTAATAAGATCATGAATACCTACTAAGAATCCTATTATGAAGTCATCACTTGAAGGTGTACTGCCACTACCAATTCCTGAGCTATTTGAAATAAGATTGGTTAGACAATTGATCATTTTCTGATTTTTCTCCCTGCATTTAATTATCGTATGTAGAGGCTGTTTTATCGCAAGGATATCAATATTTCTAATTAATGTTAAGAATATAGCTATAATATTCATAATAACTTTAATGCCGTCATAATTGCTACCTACATGATTATTTGTGATGTGCCTATGAGATGCATGGTATCTTCTATAAACTTTAATTATTTCTTTAGGGATTTTGCTGATTAAATAATTATCATTCCATATTTTAATTGCATCTTCATCCATCTTCATCATTAAGGTGGAATTATTATTTTTTAGCAATTTTCGTAAATTATTAAAGTCATTATGAGATAATGATATTGAGTATGGAGTTACTAGTGGATGTGTCGATATTGGTACTAAGTGTTTGCAGCATGTACCGTATATATTATTGTTTGTGATTAATCTTATTTTGATTTTCACACGGTCATGATTATTTAATGATTTAAGTAGGTCTTCACCGAGGATTACAGGTTCGCAATTCTTATGTAATTCCATAAACCTCTGCGTATTTTCTCAGTGCCTGCTTAAATAAATCCATTGGTATTGAGACTATTCCAGCCCCTATCTGTCCCACACCAGGTTCTTTATGGGCTATTCCAGTATTTAGTGTAGGTTCTATTCCAGTTTTAAGGACTTTACGTATATCTATCCCAACGGGTGTTCCCTGAAATGATAAGTATGGTATCTTAAAGTACCTATGTTTTGTATGCGTTATTTGATACATCTTATTAGTTATTTCTAATGCGTAATCTACGGTACCCCCAACCCACGAGATTATTGCTGGCGCAGCGGCCATTGCAAAGCCTCCAAAACCTGCGGTTTCTGTTATTGCGCTATCACCTATGTCTGGGTTTGCATCGTTTTGAGAAAACCCTGGGAAAAACACACCCTTAGGTATTGGTGCGGGGGCTGTGAACCATGTATTACCAAGCCCACTAACCCATATACCAACCTCGGTCCCATTCCTGCTCATTACAGTAACTATCGTACTATACTTAATGTTATGACCTGCCAATGTAAATACCTTAGCAGCCGCCATAGCGAAATTAAGGAATGTGAATGTGTTATTTTTCATGAATGATAAAACACGCAATAGTTGATCCTTAGGTAAATCAGCCTTTATTAAGTACTCCATTACCTCATTTATGAACAACGATGTGGCTGCCATATGCCTATTATGGCATTCATCACCCATGTTCAACGCCTGAGCTATTATGGACTTAAGATCCAATCCCCCCTTCTCCTTAACTATTAAATCAACGGCTGCCTTTAATGCCGGGTAAAGCTCATCATGCATCCACTTTAACCTATCCAACACTGACTTATCATACGCTCCATACCTAAGCACTTTACCTATACCCTCATTTAAATTCGAATATGCATAATTACCATATTTAGGGTCCTTAACTACTATAACAGGCATTGATGGAGAAATTACACCAGCCATTGGGCCTACGGCATTTAATTCATGATTTGGCTTTAATACTATCTCACCTCTTTCGAGTAATTTAATAGCTTCATCAGGTGAGTTAGCCCAACCCTCAAGAATAGCTGCACCAATCAACGCGCCTCGCAATGGTCCTGATGCCTTATTCCACGTTATAGGAGGCCCTGCATGGGTTAACATCATATCCTTAAAGCCCGGAATAATTTTTCGAGCTTCACCAATATCAACCCATAAAGCCTGGGCCTCCATCATTCTATCAACCGCGGTTTCATTAGCCTTTTCTATCTCCTCTGCAAGGGACATACTCACATCACCTTTGACAGTATATCTTCAATATCCTTCTCCAATTTAACAGGGGGCTTCCATGCAACATGTATCGCATTAACTCCCTGCTTTCTTAGGTCATTATAAAAAATTTCTAATCCTATGTTCAAAATATTTAATTCATTTTTGTCATTTACCTTTAACTTATGAATACGTTTATCCATACTCATACTTCAATCAAGCTGTCATAAACGTATTTAAGCTTTTCTATCGATTTATTAGTAACTATAAGACCCGCTAAGAAGGCTGCTAATGCATTTGTTGGCATTACAATAACGCCTAATGATCTTAACTTATTTACTTGCTCAACAACATTTTGCGGATCTTCACTTGTACCACATACATGAGCTATTATAACTTTCTTACCCTTACTACTCTCCATTATGTGCTTAATAGCATCCGCATGGGCACCCACTGGATCATCATGTGAACCATAACCAAGGACGAAATCCATAAGTATGACTGCCACATCATCATAATTAGCCTCCTCAAGCAATCTATTAACCCTAATTGTCGGATCAATCATTGGGTGAGGTCTACCCCTGGTAAACACTTCATCCCCTAAATCAATTATTGAATTAGCAATGCTCTTAAACGGGTTCTTTAATTCCGCAACACCCTCTATTGGAGCATTTGAGTATAGATCATTAACAAGCTCTCTCAGGATTACCAGTGTCTCATTTACGAAAGAACCCCCTGTGAATAATCCTCGTATGAACCTTTGGCTACCACTCAATTCTCGCTTCAATTCATCAGCAAGCCTAATCAACTCATCAAAACTAAGTAAATACTTATTCCTAGCCTCGACATATTTATTCTCAGATATAACCTTAGCTATCTTTAGAATTGTTTGATGAAGAGTATAGGTGAAGTAAACATTACCTTTTGCAGATTCTCTGGCATGTCCACCGAGGAAGTTTATTATGATTGGCTTAGAAACATTATTATATATATAATTAAGTATTTTCTCTTCAGTCTCCCTATCAGGCACCTTTGAAATTAAGGCTAAAACTTTTGTGTCATCATCGTTCTGCAGGAATTCTAAAGCCTTTATGGTCATTATGCCACCTATGGCATTTTTAACATCGTTTCCACCAACACCAAGTCCGTAACTAATGCCAATACCTATTTCTGATAATAACGAGCTTACTTCCTGAAGTCCCGTCCCTGATGCTGCAACAATACCCACACTTCCAACATTAACCTTGTTAGCAAACCCAAGCCCAACTCCCTTAATTATTACTGTACCCGCACCTGGTCCTAAGACAAGTACGTTTTTCTCAAGTGCTCTCTTCTTTATTTCTATTTCATCATTTATTGGTACATTATCACTAAAAATGTGTAGGTTTATGCCTTTATCTATTAACTTCATTGCCACATCCTTAACATATTGACCTGGTATGGATATTAATGCAATAGAAATGTCAGGGTTCTTTGATAATGCTGTGTCTAAATCCGTATAGTATTCACGTGTCTCACCTATTCCCTCCTCGAGCAACCTCTCGGCAGTATTAACAGCGTTCTTTAATGCATCCTCGGACTCTGCGCCTATAGCTATTATTAAATCATTAGGTGTCACATTCAAGTCCTCATACGAAAAACCAAGCATCTTAAGTAATTCTTTGTTAGTATCTGTACCCATGGCTATCAACGCCTCAAGAACCCCTGGCACTTTCTTAACCTCCTCACTTATTTTGAGTAATTGAATTGAATCCATGTAATACCCCTTCTTAACATTAACAGTATAATACGGATACCTTACCCTTATCTTTAAAGAAGACTTTTCTTCCATCATTTTATAAACCAATTTGATGAGGATTTTTAAGTTTCTCACTTTAATTACTTATTCTCTAATTCAAATGTTATAGATTCAAACTTACCATTAAAAAACACCTCCGATTCGTATAAGTTCTTAGCTACTATCCTTCCATCCTTTATAACATAAGTTGGGCGTTCCATGAGCCTAATAACATCAAATACAGTCTTCTGCCTAAAGATTAACAGATTGGCTGGCTTATTAAGCTCTATCCCATAATTATCCAAAACACGCCAAGCCTTAGCTGCATTATACGTTATCAAGCTAATCGACTTCTCCAAGTCCTTTCCCAAAAACTCATGATCAACGTGTATTGCCATGAATAGTACATGCAGCATATTACCAACACCGAGTGGATACCATGGATCCATTACGCAATCATGACCTAAGGCTACATTTACTCCGTTATTCATGAAAAACTTAATTGGCGCCATACCCCTTCTCTTAGGCCCTTGATCAAACCTACCCTGAAGATGAATGTTGATTAGGGGATTAGCTATTATGGTTATTCCTGCCCTCCTAATTAATGGCGTTATCCTATATTTATACGCTAGATCCCAACTATGACTTGCGGTCACGTGACCCGCTGAAACCCTATTCTCCCAATGTCTCCTTATTGTCTCAGCGGCTAGGACCTCGAGATACCGAGATAAGGGGTCGTCTGTTTCATCAACATGTCCATCAATATCCCTATTGTATTTTTGCGCTAGGTCGAATGCTATTTGTATTGATTTCACGCCATCTTCCCTAGTCCACTCATTATGTGGTATTAACCCAACATTGTCTGCACCCATCTCTAAGGCCTTCTCAAGCAACTCCTTGTTCTCAGGGTCTGTCAATATCCCGTCTTGTGGAAATGCCGTGACCTGGATATTTATTAAATTCCTGAACGCCTCCTTAGCAGCCAATTCGCCCTTTAATGTTGTTAATGATTTATCTGTCACGTCAGCGTGTGTTCTCAACCATAACGTCCCATGAGCTACCATCCACTTAATCACAGTCTCAGCTCTCTTCAGGATTTCATCAATGCTTAACTTCCTCTTCTTCTCAGCCCATATCTCAATGCCCTCCCAAAGGGTTCCGCTCTCATTGAACCTGGGATCCCCTAACGTTAATGCGCTATCTAGGTGAAAATGCATGTTAAAGAACGGTGGTAATACTAAACCTCCATTGGCATTTATCTCCTCAATGCCTCTCTCGTGGATTGCCTTATCTATCTTAACAATTCTATTTCCGTATACGGCAATATCCACAATATTACCATTCAGTCGTGCTTGCCTAATCACTAAATCGTAAGTCTCCATGATTAACCACCTGTTATTTGTTGTTGAGCCTGTTGAATATATTCAAGAGCAATTTTATAGGCCGGGTGATCCTTAACGCCAAATATGTAGGCTTCGTCAGGCGCATTAAAGCCGTTTTTGAAATCGCCTATTACCTCAGGTTGGTACCTAGGCATAACCCAGAACTTCATGAGTATTAGATATATGATACCGGCTATTACTATGCTCGATATCCAACCATTTTGATAAACCCATGCTTGTCCTGGATATAGTTGGGTTATGGGTATACCATAGTAATTTGGTGGAAATACCAAAATCATGGTTATAGCAAACGATATAAACGCCGCCGGGTTTATACCCTTCCAATACCTAAACCTACCCTGAGGTATGTAGTTATCATATAATGAAAGCCTAAACCTCCTAATCACCGCATAGTCAAATATTATTATGCCCTCAACAGCACCAAGAACTACTCCATAAGTGATCAACCAATTCTCTACATAGGATACCGCATTAAAGTAATAACTCCAGCTCTGTAGAGCTGCCGCAATAAGGGTCACAATAACAGCCCCGGCGAACCAACTTAACTTTCCTGGATATATATTCGCAAAATCGTAAGCGGGACCTACGGTATCAGCGTAGATGTTAACAACCAGTACCCCCAGCATCATTAGAAATATTGCAGTATCGGCAATTATGGGATTAGGTATTGCCAATGACGCTAATAGTATTGGGTCCCAAATAGGCGTTTTGTATATGAAGATCGAAGCCCCAGTAACCACTAAACCGAGTGCGCCGATTGCTGTCATTATGAAGGGTAGGGATAATTGACCAAAAACCTGGGAATACTGGCTTTTTGCGAATCTTGTGTAGTCTGGCATTGATAGCGCCATCGTAGCCTAAAAGGCAATATTAGCGTTTAACAACCCTATGAATGCGAACCAAAAAGCTGATCCACTCACTTGTGTTGGGTATTGAAGTATTGATGACCATTGCCAATGCGCCTCAGGCATTACGTAAGCAAACAATATTATGAAGCCAAGGAGTGATATGAACGGCACTGTAATGCCCATGAGCTTCAGCGTCCTTTGTCCTGTCTTTGGTGGTGATACGTACAATATGGCTAGCCTGGCTACTATCGTCACCACCAATATTGTCCAAAACAGTGCCGGAATCACCGTGGCTATAGTGACAGGACTTGCGATACCCTTCTCTACTTGCTCCAGAATCAGCCCTATCTGTCCAGTGCTTACTAAGTACATGGCTGAAAAGGACTCGGCTATTATCCACGTATCAATACCCCACCAACCAGCACCAATTATACCCCTAATCAAAACTGGAAGCCATGAACCATAAACTCCCCACCTACTACGTGTTATTACAGTTTCGGGTAAACCAAATCTGGTGCCTGCATGAGATATTATTATCATTGGTATTAAAACAATAGCATTACCTAGAAAAACCGCTAAAATAGACCAAAACCAGTTCAATCCGAAGGAATATCCTATGGAGACCAAAGCCCAGGACTCCACCTCAAAAGCCATACCGAACCAAATAGCGAAGTATATGAATGCGCCCCACGTCCTTAGGTTAAGTGGTGTTGGGTGAAAGTCAGGGTTCCATAGAAACTTTTGTTCTGGGAATTCCTTACGTAATTCCACATACCCTCTCTCTGGGTGGAAAACCGTGTTTCTTATTCGTTCAAGGAACTCATGTATACTATATTTATAACCCGCCATATAAATATAATAAAAACTAGTTTTTTAAGTTTTACTAAGTCTTCTAATCGGTTCTTTGCTAAGTAGAGGAGATACCAAATATTTTCCTTACCTCATCTGAAAGATAACCTTCTCTCCATATTGAACCCTTTAGTTCAGGTTGATACTTGGGTATGACCCAGTAAACCATTAATGGTACGTAGATTAAACCCGAAAGTGCGAAGGAGATGAGCCAGGAATTACTAAAGATTACACTGTGGTACGGTATGAATGGGGCATATATTATAAACTCGACTATGACGAAGGTTATAAATGCTGCCGGGTTTATACCTTTCCAGTACCTAAACCTACCCCTACTCCAGAATATGTCCGTAATCTCAAACTTAAAGTGCCTAATTAGGGCGTAATCAAATATTATTATGCCCTCAACAGACCCCAATAGGCCACCATATGTTAATAACCAACTAAATAAGTAACCATAGGCGGAACCATAGTATGTCCAGGCACCCAAAGCCACCGAGACCACAACCACGATAAGCACTCCCCTGAACCACGATAAATATCTTGGGTACGTATTCGCGAAGTCGTATGCAGGGCCTACGGTGTTTGCGAACACGTTTACCGAGAATGTCGCTAGCATAAATATTAAATTAAGGAATATTGCCAATCCTGCAGGTAAGTAAAGTGTGGCGACTAGTATTGGATCCCAAATTGGTACGTGGTATAGGTACATAACAGCGCCCGTAGTCATTATACCAAGCACGCCCACCGCAGTCATCATCAGGGGCATGGGTATTTGGCCTACTGTCTGTGCGAACTGGCTTTTTGCGAATCTTGTGTAGTCTGGCATTGATAGCGCCATCGTAGCCCAATACGCTATGTTGGCATTTAGGAACGCTAACCACGCAAGCCAATAGGCGAATCCATGCACTGTTGGGGATACTATTGCCTCACTATAATGCCACCCTGTCCTAGCCATGAACGTACCCCACATTATTAGGAAGCCCAGTAAGACTAATGGCGCGGCTGACCTCGCAAACCACTTAAGCGCCGGTTGTGCCTCAGGTACGGGTGAGAAGTAAAGTAGGAGTAATTGAAGTGCTATTATTATGACGAAGGTCGTCCAGAAGACTGTTGGAAACGCCAAACTTAATGTGAACGGGTTCGCAATACCCTTCTCAACAAAGCCCTGTATTACACCCAGCTTATGAGCAATAATTGCATATATCCCAACGGCCGCCTCGGTCATTATGTAAGTCTCTATCCCCCACCAACCAGCCCCAATCACCGCCCTGACCCAGCTCGGGAACATGGCGCCATAAACACCCCACCTACTACGTGTTAATTGCGGTTCTGCTAAACCATATCTGGCACCTCCATGGGACTGTATTATCATTGGTATCAAGACAATAGCATTACCTAAAAACACAGCCAGCAGCGAATCCCATGTACCTAAGCCAAAAGCCAAACCAACACTAACTAAAGACCAACTAGGCACTATGAAAGTCATCCCAAACCAAATCGCCGCATACGTATACCAATCCCAGTTCCTCTTATTGATGGGTGTTGGATGAAAATCTGGATTCCATAACCACCTCTCTTCTTTATACTCCGCCAGCAACTCGACTTGCCCTCTCTTAGGATCATACCTAACGTCTTTAACTCTTCTCTCGGGCATTTCTGACTCGCCTACCATAGTAATTTTGCATTTATCCGCTTATTTTTAAATATTATCTTGGGGATAATCTTTATTAAATACTACTTTATAGGTGGTTTTTGTGTCTGAAAGTTGGCTACCCCAATGGAAGAACTGGGTTGTAAATAAACCTAAGTATGATTGGTCGAAGACGATTGATTGGTCGAGCGTTAGAATATATGACTTATCACAACCCCTAAGCAATCTAACACCTCCATTTCCCACATATCCACCCTTTGAATTTAAATGGATAAAAGTACTAACTGAGCATAACGTTCAAGCACAGTATATAATGGGACCATTGCACATAGGTACTCACATGGATGGGCCACTACATTTCGTACCAAGTGCCCCAGACATTGGTAGTATACCGATAGAGCACTGGGTTGGTGAGGGAGTCATTATAGACATAAGCGATGAGGTCGGTGATTTGGACATATACACGAGCGATATGATAATTAAGAAGGCTAAGGAGCATAATTTAGAGCTTAAGAAGGGCGACATCCTCATAATAAATACGGGCTTTCACAAGTACGCATGGTATGAACCCACAGCAGATACTATAAGGTACATGCTTAAGCACCCAGGACCAACAATAGAATTTGCTAAATGGGTTGTGAATATGCAATTTAGATGGTTAGGGATAGATGCAACATCTCAGGATCACCCATTAAATACAGTAATTAGGAGGGTACGACCAGACATAGTCGAGGAGTTCGAGAAAAAGCATGGTAAGAAAATAGATGAGTTAATGCCGTGGCCTGAGAATTACCAAGTAATGCATACAATACCATTTCAATACGGCATAGTGCATGCCGAAAACCTGGGTGGAGAAATTGATAAGGTCCTCAATAAACGATGTATAATAGTCGGCGCACCATTTAAGTTCCAGGGCGGGGAATCCGCATACGCAAGAATATTTGCAATATGCAGTGAAGAATAAATGATAAAGAATTATTAAAATTCAGAAATTAATTATTAATTTTGACTAAAAGCAATCTAAGCGGTATCTTCTTTATTTGCCTTATTTGCTTTTACCCACTGAGGTATTAAATTGACGATTAGGTTTAGGACTATGGCCATTAAGGTGCCTATGATTAATGGGCTCTATTCCCAAGATCGGCGCTATAATAGTTTCAATACCTGGCCCAATCCTAGGCAGTGCCTTTGTTATTATTTATTCCATGCTGTTGTTAACAGGCATTAGTGTATTGGCTGATATGGACTGGACTGATAAGAACGCTGTCATTGTGGCGGTATCACTAGGCGTCGCCCTAGGAATTCAGTATGTACCAAGCACCGTAATTGCGCAGTTGCCGTTGTACATAAGGACTATAATAGCCCTAAAATTATTAATAATATCCCTGTTGCTGTAAATACTCTTCGAGCTCCAACCCTTGTCACGGCTATGGCACCGACATTCTGCGCATACGTCGTTGTTGATAAACTACCAAACAGTAATGAAACCAATGATCCTAGAGTTTCACCAAGAATGCCTTTTCTAACTCTCTCGTCAGTTATTGTTACATTATCCAGGGCACCCACTGTGTAATAAACTCCTATTGCCTCGGTCGGTAACATTAATGAGGCTATGAGGATGGGAACTAAACCAGCTGATACCAGGTTCCACTGAATTGACTCTAATCCCCATGGCCATATCCTGGGTAAGGCTATTAATGGCGCTTCAATTATCTCCTGTGTGCTCATTATATGAACCGCGTAGGAGTAGATGGCACCCACGAGTATTCCAATGAGTATTGCCCCAAATCGTAGTATTCCTCTACGGAATATGAAGATCAATGCCAATATCATGGTCACTGTTATTAACGAACCAATATTATATAATGGCTTATATCCACCTGCATTTATTAAAGAAAATGCAGCCCCTATTAATGATATACCTATCAATGTTATCAAGACACCGTACACCTGAGGCTGCTTTATTAGAATCAGTAATACCTCAAGTATGCTCTTTCTGCTTTCCTTTGAGGGTATTATTGGAGCCAGTAGGAATAGTATTATAAGCATTGAGAAGACGAATGCTAGGGAGACGGTGGCTAAGTTAAACTTCAAGGCGGCCAATGATATCGCAACTACCGTTGCAGCAGCCCCAATACCCTGGGCCACAGGTAACCTTAATAATACGGCTGATTGCAATAGCGTAGTTACCCCCGCCCCTATCAATGTTGCCTGAATTAAATACGCTATCTGTGCTGCAGGTAGATGAAATGCATGACCTAAGATTACGGGTAATGCAAATACGCTATCCATAACAAGTAGCTGTTGGAATCCATAGACAAAGTACTCCCACAATGTTAATTTATCCTCAAAATGATAAACAAGCTCCCCCGCCTTACTTAAACTACTTCTTTTCTCCGCCATATAGTACTTTTTATTTCCTAATTTTTAAGTTTTTCAGCTTATGTGTCTTAATTTTATCTATCACTTATTCAATTTCAATCTTTTACTATCTTAGTTCCTTCTAAACCCTTAACTATGAACCTAGCCCTACCTAGCTTTCCTATGTAGGCCGCCTTGCCCCCACCCCTTAGGAACCTTATTGCGGCGAGAATCTTGGGTCCCATGCTTCCTGGCGGAAATTGCCCTTCATTATAGTACTTCTCAGCTTCACCTACGGTAATCTCCATAAGCCTTCTCTGGTTCGATTTCTTATAGTTCAGGTATACGTAATCTGTGTCTGTGAGTATTAACATGTAATCGGCGTTTATGGCATTAGCTAAAACCTGGCTTGCTAAGTCCTTATCGATAACAGCCTCAACACCGTGAATTTCACCATTTATTGTCACAGGTATTCCTCCACCACCAACGGTAATCGGCACAAAACCCTCCCTAAGCAGTAACCTTACTAATTCGATATCCATTATGCCCTGTGGCTCGGGTGATGGTACAACCCTCCTGTAGCCTCCGCGTACATCCCACCTAAAAGCCCAACCCCTCTCCCTAGTCAATTTATCGGCTGTTTCCTTATCATACAGAGGACCTATGAACTTAGTGGGGTTTTGGAAGGCTACATCGTTTTTATTAACTATGACTCGCGTAATAACCACAACAGGGTTCCGCCGAATACCCCGCCGTCTAAACTCGTTGGTAAGGGCGTTGGCTATTAAGTAGCCCATCCAGCCCTCCGTGGCCGCGTCTATCATGTCTAGGCTTAGGTAATCACCAACCTTCTCGGACAGAAGCCCTGCCTGTGGTCCATTGCCATGGGTCACAACAACATCAAAACCCTCCTCAATGAGGTCCGCTATATCGTTGGCTGCTAATTTAACGCGTTCTATCTGCTCTTCCGGTAAACCGACCTTACCACCTTCTCTGGCGAAGGCGTTGCCCCCCAGTGCCACGACAATGAGCACACAGGGTTTTCGACTATCATATTTATATTCTTTTTGTATGATTATGCGCATTATTTATAGTTGGCGGACATGTGTATAGTTATACCTTACTATTTTTCACCTAATATGGTTGTATTACACAGATATTCTACCCGACGAAAAGTATTACTTTTAAATATTGTATACGACGTATACGCTGGATGCTTAGGAAGGTTGGTGATATCTTGCACGTGTCCCGTGATGGGAGGTTCGTACTAAAACTATCAACTACCCCTCCCCTGGGGGTCACTATTTATGATTACTCAATGAGAAGGCTTGGTGTTTTATACGATATTATCGGCCCCGTGAATTCACCGTATGGTCTGGTGAAACCTGACCCACAGTTGCCAGAGGTCAATGAATTCGTGGGTAAACCCGCCTATGTTAGGGATGTTGACTTGAGAAGGAGAGGTGGTAGGCATGGTCACGCCAGGTAGACTCATTAAGCAGGACATACTTAGGTGCCCGTACTGTGGATCTACGGATATAGTGTTTGATTCCGAGTATGGTCAATTCGTCTGTAGACATTGCGGTTCTGTAATTCAGGACCACGTGGTGGATCTCGGCCCTGAGTGGAGGGCCTTTAATGGTGAGGAGGCAATGATTTACGAAAGGGCGAAGCCGATAAGCCCGGCTTTACCTGGCCATGGACTTGGTGGTTCGGTGATAGAGACCAAGCATGTTCATAATCCCACACTTCAGAATAGATTGAGGGCATTGATACGATTAAATAAGTTCAATCAATATCAATACACCGAGAGACGGGTTGCCGAGCTTCACGAGGTTCTGGAGCAGGTTAGGTATAAATTGAACTTACCAAGTAGTGTTATTGATGAGGCGCTTGTGCTGCTCAGGCAATTATCGAGTAAATACGATTTGAGGGGTGTTAGGACTAGGGACTTGGCCTTGGTTCTACTCTATGTGTCGTGCAAAAGAGCAAGGCTTGTTTGTCCGCTTCGTGAGTTGAGGAACACGTTAAGTATTGAGAGAAGCAAGAGGGTTAGTAGACTTCTTGAGCTTGTTAGGCAGGTGGTTGGTAATGAGGGTATTGTCATTAAGAGCCAGGAGGAGCTGGGTAGATTCCTTCAAAAGGTTATTAATACGCTTAGGCTTAATGAGGACGTTAGGTATTACGTGACGAAACTGGCAATGGACATAGTTAATGAGGGTCGACGTAAACACTTGACGAATGGTAGAACATTCTATGCACTAATTGCGTCAGCGGTGTACATAGCCGTGACCCTAGTGGGCGTGAGGAAGAGACAGAGGGATGTGGCTGAGGCCTCGGGGATAACCGATGTCACAATTCGAAATAGGTATAAGGAGATAATTTCAAAGATGAATATCGTGATTGATGTGTAAAAGTTAAGTGTTTTTAAGGGGCTTTACTAAGGGTTGTTCGTGAGTGATGAGGCGTCCTCAATAATTAGGGAATTGAATGATAAGGAAACGAGGATACTCACGGAGATCTATAAGGCGGGCGGTGAAGTTATGCTAAAGGACGTGTGGAAGGTCATGGGTATCAAGAGCAAGGCCGGGATGCCGTTCATCAACAAACTCGAGAAGAGGGGCTTGTTGGAGAAGGAGAATGTGGGTAGTAAGAAAAAGATAATGTATAAGGTCAAGTTGACAGAACTGGGTATGGCTGTTGCCAAGGAATTGATCGAGGCTGGATCATTAATGAAGGTTTTAACTTACGATCTGCTAACCAGGATACCATGCTTCTACTGCCCATACATCGACGTATGTGGCGCAACAGACGAAATAACACCAGAAAAGTGTGAATTCCTTAATAAGTGGATTCACGAGATGAGTGGGCAGGGTAGTTTGGGTCAGTAAAAATTAATTATTTCCTTAATGGAGTACGTAGGACAATGTCGAGAGAGATTTATAGGGTTTTCATAGCCGTGGACTTGATTGACCAGTTGAAGGAGCCGATAGTAAGGATGCAGAAGGAATTGATGGGTTCAGGTGTTGACATGAAACCCGTGGAGCCTGAGAACCTCCACATAACCCTTAGGTTCATTGGTGAAATTAGCAAGGACCTTGTCGAGGAGATTAAGAAAAGGCTGGGCGGCATCAAGTACGGGCAATTCACAATACACATGAGGGGTGTTGGCGCATTCCCAAGCATAGAAAGGCCTAGGGTTATTTGGGTGGGTATTGAGGAGGGTGCCAGGGATTTGGCGAATCTTCATGAGTTAATCATGAGGCTCACTGGTGATATTGGTGAGAGGGATGAGAGGGGTTTCGTTCCTCATTTGACCATTGCCAGGGTTAGGTATGTGAGGAATTGGGATAGGTACATGGAGGTCATTAAGAAGTGGGGGAATGTGGACTTCGGAACCCAGGTCGTTGATAGCATAAGGCTTAAGAGGAGTGTTTTAACGCCTAAGGGGCCTATCTATAGTGATTTGTTGGTTATTAAATTATCCACGCAGTGATTTGTTTTCTATAATTATTTATTATTAAAATTATGCTTTATTAGGATATTAGTCAGGGGGTTAATGGTTATTCTTCGTTTGACGTAGATAAAATATTTAAAAGCTATAAGTAAATTGGCATTAATGAGTAAACGGCTTGATGCTAACCAGGTTAGGAGACCGCTGGGTAGATTGAAGATAGTGCCGGAGCTCTGTATTGGGGATGGATTATGCATCGATGGGTGCCCCGTTGGCATCCTGGAGTGGTCCAAGAAACCCAATGCCAAGGGTTACCTCTACCCGGTGATTAAGGCTGGTAGGGAGGAGGAGTGCACGGCATGTAATTACTGCGGCAATGTGTGCCCTAGGAATGCGATATACGTGGAGCGTGAGGAATACGTAGACCTCACAAAGCCAGCACCAAGGCCTGTGGTTGAGTATGATAGGGTGCTAATAATTGGTGGTGGTATTGCTGGTATTGAGGCTGCCCTAGCCCTAGCCAGGATGGGTCGTAAAGTGACCCTTGTCGAGAAGTCACCATCAATCGGTGGTAAGATGGCTCAACTGGACAAGACATTCCCAACGCTGGACTGCAGCATATGCATCGAGGGACCATTGATGTCTGAGGTTAGTGGGTTGAAGAACGTGGAGATATTAACATCATCTGAAGTCCTCGAGGTTTCCGGAGAGCCTGGTAGGTATAGGGCTAAGATATTGGTTAAGCCTAGGTTCGTCACTGACGAGTGCACCAGGTGTGGCCTATGCACGGGTGTATGTCCAATGGTTGCGCCGGATGAGTATAATGCGGGGTTAAGCACTAGGAAGGCTATTTATCAACCCTTCACCCAAGCAGTGCCTGGTATATACGTCATAGACCCGGATATTTGCCTAAACAAGCCGCCCGATAACATCGTATGTAATAGGTGTACCGAGGTTTGTGAGCCGAGATCCATCGTATTCACCATGACCCCTAGGATAGTGGAGAGGGGTGTTTCATCGATAATCGTTGCCACGGGTTACGAGTTAGAGGGTGGCGAAGCCCTGAAAAAGCTTGGTTATGGTTCTCACCCCAATGTGCTCACGTCGCTGGAATTCGAGAGATTGGTCAACTCAGCTGGTCCAACAATGGGCGAGATAATCAAGCCAGCGGATAGGGGGCACCCAAGGAAATTATTGCTCGTGTCCTGCGTTGGGTCTAGGAATGAGAAATACAATAGTTACTGCTCGAAGGTGTGTTGTGAATACCTTCTGAAGCAAGCGATCTATGCCAAGAATCATGGGGTGGAGGATGTAACGTTACTCTACATGAATGATATTAGGACTTACGGTAAATTGTTTGATAACCTATATAGGAAGGTTGTGGAGGAGGGGGTTAAGATAATCCACGGTAGACCCCAAATCATTGGTTACAATAATGGTGGCATTAGGGTGAGGCTCGAGGATACCAGGACTGGTAAGACTGGTATCGAGGAGTTCGACATGGTGGTTTTGGCGCCCGCGCTCAAACCACCGAGTGATTTGAGGAAATTGTCCGTGTTGTTAGGAATGCAATTGGATAAGTATGGGTTCGTGAGTACGAACCCTGCTAACCCAGTCGCCACATCACAACCCGGCATATTCGCCATAGGTGCCGCCACAGGGCCTAGGGATATTACAGAGTCCGTGGTTATGGCGTGGGCTGCCGCAACGCAGGCTGCCCTAATGACGAAACCCACAAAATCTCTTGAGGAGTCAGTAACTGAATTAGCGGTTGGTGAGGAGGGTAGGGTTGGGGTTTTTGTGTGCCATTGTGGTTCGAACATAGCCGGTGTTGCTGATGTGAATGAGTTGGTTAGGTTCTCCCAGGGGCTTCCCAACGTTGTCCATGCCGAGAGCATACCCTTCGCCTGCTCCAAGCCAGGTTTGGAGAGGTTTGGGCAGGTGATTAGGGAGAAGGGGTTGAATAGGGTTGTCATAGCCGCCTGTTCACCAGCCACGCACTTACCCATATTTAGGGATGTCGCGAGGAAGGTTGGGCTTAATCCATACCTGGTTACCATGGCTAACATTAGAAATCTAGACACCTGGGTTCATCCTGATAGGAGGGTTGCTACTGAGAAGGCAAAGGACATGATCAAAATGGGAGTTGCAGAAGCCCTTAGGTTGAGACCTGTTAAGCAATTGAAGATACCCGTCATCAATAGAGCCTTAATCATCGGTTGTGGACCGGCAGGCCTTGCCGCGGCCACGGCCCTCGCAGAATCGGGTGTGGAGACCATCGTGGTGGAGAGGGGTGATAAGTGCGGTGGATTGGTGGCTCAATCACTGATTAAGGCATTGCCGGAGGGCGAGACGGCCTATGAAGCCCTTAATAACCTAATCAAGAGAGCCCTGAGGGCTGGTGTTAGGGTGATATTCAATACAACAGTGAGGGAGGTGAGCGGATTTGCCGGTAATTTCCACGTGGTTCTAACAAACAATGAGGAGTTGGATGTTGGGGCCATCATAGTAACCACAGGGGCTAATCCAATTACGACTAAGGAGTTAGGCCTCGATGATTCAAGGGCCATTTCCATTTACGACGTACTCACAGGCCCACCTAGGGAGTTGGGCAATGATGTGGTGATACTGGACCTATGCGGTAAGCCCTACTGCCAAAGCATCATGCTCAACCTAGCGATTAGGTACGTTAAGGAGGGCAGGAACGTGTACGTTGTATATAGGGACATGATGACCGTGGGACAGCTTGAGGATATATATAGGGAAGCCAGGAGATCCGGCGTTTACTTCCTCAGGATATCCAGGGATGGTTCGTGGAACACTCACGTAACCATCAATGGGGACTCCATGATCGTTAATGACGTAGAGCTGGGAGGCCCAGTTACTGTGCACTTTACCTCAATACTCGTGAATACACCAATGAAGCCGAATACGGAGGACATATCTAAGATTCTGAAGTTGGCAAAGTACGATGATGGACACTTCGTAGAGGCCCACGTTAAATTAGGCCCAGTTGATACAATGACCCCCGGTGTATTTATTGCTGGTGCCGCTAGGTCGGATGTTGGCCTTGGGGAGGCTATTACGGAGGGCTTTGCAGCGGCTGGTAAGGCATTGGCGCTGTTATCCACTGGGCAGATAGTGAAGGATTCGTTAATACCCAGGGTGGATCCAAACAAGTGCGTGGGTTGTATGATGTGTGTTAAGGCATGCCCATTCAATGCAATAGAGGGTAAGCCGGGGCATGTCATTAAGATAAATGAGGCTGCATGTCAAGGTTGCGGTGCATGCGTCGGCGAATGCCCATACGGTGCATTAGACATGGACTGGCCAAGCGATGATGCTATTTTGGCTCAGGTTGAGGCTGCTTTGGCTGAGGGGGCTGAGGGGAAGGTTGTTATGTTCACTTGTGCCTACTGCTCCTACTGGGCTGCTGATAATGCTGGCATCTTTAAGTTGCAGT
>WYEB01000011.1_pt1 | contig 95285 bp, 95 predicted proteins | sample 6343061 | NCBI WGS metagenome assembly WYEB01 (sample SAMN13812332, study PRJNA600296) | hot springs metagenome | biome: ENVO:00000051; feature: ENVO:00002007; isolation source: sediment sample from Evening Primrose shelf | place: USA: Yellowstone National Park, Evening Primrose Hot Spring ... | reverse complement strand
CTCTTGAAAGAGCTGAATGAGAGGTTAAACTCAAGGAAGTTAAGGGGGTTTAAGGAGATTGAATCGGGGAACTACCATGCTCTTCCTGGAGAATTTTTTACACAATAAAAAGGACACTATGGAATTTGTTCCATTAGGCAAACCGTAGTTCTTGTTCTTATTAATTTTTATTGTTTCTTTTTTAGCGTTGGAAAAAGCTCTGGCTTCGGTTGTGAAAAAAGGGAAAAATCCATCGTGCTTGACTTTTCATCAAATAAGCCTAATAATATTTCTATGTTTCCAGCAGTACTTTTTGAAAGGCTTGATGATAACAAGGTGAAGTGCAATCTCTGCAATCATCATTGCATTATTCCTCTAGGTAAAAGGGGTATCTGCGGGGTTAGAGAAAATCAAGGCGGACATCTTTTTAGCTTAGTCTATGGGAAAATCATAGCGGAAAACGTAGACCCTATAGAGAAAAAACCCCTTTATCATTTTTTGCCTGGTAGCCTTTCCTACTCCATTGCCACTGTAGGATGCAATCTTCAGTGTAGCTTTTGCCAAAATTATGAAATCTCTCAGTATCCTCGGCTTTTTGAGGGAGAGATTCCGGGAAAAAGGAGAAGCCCTGAGGATATTGTTCAAGGGGCAAAAATAACAGGATGTAAAAGCATCTCCTACACCTACACTGAGCCAACTATATTCTTCGAGTTTGCCCTTGATACCGCAAAGCTTGCTGCTTCACAGGGATTAAAGAATGTGTTCGTTTCAAACGGTTATATGACTAAGGAAGCGGTTGACCTAATCAAGTCCTATCTTCACGGCATAAATGTAGACTTAAAATCTTTTAGAGAAAGCTTCTACCAAAAAATATGCAAAGCAAAGCTTTCACCAGTTTTAGAAACTTTAAAATATCTGAAGCGTTGCGGAATTTGGGTTGAGATTACAACTTTGATCATTCCTGGAGAAAACGATGACCCATCTGAGCTTCGAGAAATGGCAAGGTTTATCAAGAATGAGCTTGGGGCTGAGACTCCTTGGCATCTATCCCGCTTTTTTCCTCGCTTTCGCATGCTTGATAAACCTATAACCCCGCTTGAAACTTTACAAAAAGCCTACTACATAGGCAAAGAGGAGGGTTTGTATTATATCTACATTGGCAATGTTCCGGGAAACGAAACTGAACATACTTACTGTCCAAAGTGCCAAGGCTTGGTTATCAAAAGAGAAGGCTTCTTTATCGTTGAAAACAAGTTAGACGCAGATGGAGCTTGCCCCTTCTGCGGATACCGCTTGGAAGGAGTTTGGAGATAATACTCTTCGTCTTAGCTGCCCGCAGGCGGCAGATATTTCGAGACCTTTGCTTTTCCTAACCGTAGTTAGTATACCCCTATTCAACAGATACCGTTGAAAGGCTTCCACCCTTTCTGGCTCTGGTCGTTTAAAAGGTAGCTCAGGATGAGGATTAAAGGGGATAAGGTTTACCTTTACTTTTAAGCCCTTTAGGAAGCGATAAAGCTTCTCAGCATGTTCTTCTCCGTCGTTTATGTCTTTAAGCAAAATGTACTCAATAGTTGTCCTTCCGTTTTTTATACGGGGGAAGGCTTTTATGGACTCCCTTAAATCGGAAAGGGGATATTGCTTAACACCGGGCATAAGATAATCTCTGAGAGATTGGTCTGCTGAGTGGAGAGAAACTGCTAAAGCGGTAGGAAAATCCTTGGCCAGAGCCCAAATCTTGGGAACGATGCCAGCTGTTGACACGGTAAGCCTTTTTCTGCTGAAATTGAAACCTTCATGGTCGGCGAGGATTTTTAAGCTTTGGACAAGGTTTGTGTAGTTTGCTAAGGGCTCACCCATTCCCATGAAAACAATGTTTCTCAAGGGCAAGCTTTCTCCCCTCTCCTTCAACCATCTTTTAGCAAGCACCACCTGGGAGATGATCTCCCAGGTCTCTAAATTCCTTTTAAAACCAGAACGAGCGGTTAGGCAGAATTTACATCCCATAGAGCATCCAACCTGAGAGGAAACACAAAGGGTAAAGTGGTCCCTCTCTGGTATAAGAACCATTTCTATGACCTCTCCGTCTTTTAACAGCAGGGCAAACTTAGTAGTCCCGTCTTGCGCGGTTTGTATTTCTATTACCTCTGGGAGTTCAAGGCTAAACACCTCCGAAAGTTTGGCACGAAGTCCTTTAGGGAGGTCTGTCATTTCATCGAAGGATTGGGCAGCCTTGGCTGTTATCCAATGATAAACTTGCCTTGCTCGGTAAGGTTTCTCCCCAAGGGCTATAATATGATTAGTTAGCTCATCAAGGGTAAGACCGCGGGCATTGACCTTCATAGGATTTTTATAGCTCTAAGGCTTTTACTAAATAAACAGTAGGTTCTTCTTGTAATTCTTCAAGGGCTTCTTGGGTTGGAGGCTGGTCTAAGGAGAGAAGGATTATGTTCCTTTTTTTCATGGGGTCTTGCCCAACATACATTCTTGCGATGTTAAGGTTGTGCTTGCCAAGGATGGTTCCGATCTTTCCAATGACTCCAGGACGGTCTTCGTTAAAAATGAAGAGCATATGACCCTCCGGCAGGGCGTCAAGGCGAAAGCCGTTGATCTTCACGATCCTTGGTTCGTTTTTCCCAAAGATTGTCCCTTCAACCAAAACAGAATCTTTTGAGGACAGAACTTTTACTCTAATAAGGGAAGTGAAATCCTCCGCCGATTCTGTTTTAATCTCCGAAACTTTGATATTTCTCTCCTTTGCCCGGATTAGGGCGTTCACATAGTTTACATCTTCTTTAAGGTATGGGCTGAGGAGCCCTTTTACCAGGGCAACGGTTGCTGGCTTTACATCAAGCTTTGCTACCTCACCAAGATAAGTTATCTCAACCTCAGTGATTGCTCCTTCTATCAATTGAGCGGCAAAAAGCCCGAGCTTTTCTGCAAGGTTAAGAACAGGCTTCAACACTACTAAAGCTTCCCCGGTGATGGCTGGAACGTTTACCGCATTTCTAACAATGCCGTGCAAAAGATAATCAACCACTTGCTTTGCAATTTCAACCGCAACCACCTTTTGAGCTTCAAGCGTTGAAGCACCTAAGTGAGGAGTAACCACCACATTATCAAGCTTTAAGAGAGGATAATCTGGAGGCACAGGTTCTTTTTCAAAGACATCAAGGGCTGCTCCGGCAAGATGTCCTGAGACCAGGGCTTCATATAGGGCATTTTCATCAACGATCCCACCCCTTGCGCAGTTGATAAGATACGCCCCCTTCTTCATCTTGCTAATCTTTTCTTTATTTAGTAGATGGTAGGTTTCTTTGGTCAAGGGGGTATGAATGGTTACAAAATCTGATTGGGAAAGAAGCTCATCAAGGCTTACAAGCTCGATCCCCTTCTCTTTAGCAACCTCTGGCGATACGAAGGGGTCATATCCAAGGACTTTCATCTTAAAGCAAAGGGCTCTTTCGGCAACAATGCTACCAATCCTCCCAAGACCAATGACCCCTAAAACCTTACCGTTTAGTTCAACCCCCATAAACTTTTTTCTATCCCAGACCCCAGATTTAACTGCAGCGTTTGCCTGGGGAATGCGTCTTGCTAAAGAGAGGAGAAGGGCAAAGGTATGCTCTGCGGCAGAAAGAGTATTACCCCCTGGCACATTCATCACTACGATGCCCTTTTCGGTAGCTTTTGCGACATCAACGTTATCAAGCCCGGTTCCTGCTCTACCAATGACCTTAAGTCTCTTGGCATGCTCGATTATCTCTTTCGTTACTTTTGTTCCGCTACGAATAATCAAAGCATCGGCATCCTCGATTTCTTTTTTTAGTTCTTCTGAGGATAAGCCGGGTTTATAAACCACATTAAGCCCTGCTGAACGAAGTATCTCTAAACCTTCCTCTGAAAGAGAATCCGAAATAAGGACCTTCATACCTGCCTCCTAGTTAGTTAGATAAAAAGAATAGTTGATGAGAATTTTACTCCAATTTATGCTCTATGCCAAGAAAATTTTGAACTTTAACTCAAAACCACTGCCAAGGTGAGTTGAATGGTGGTGGAGTAGGCAGAGACGGGGGAATAGAATAAGGCTGGTTAGTTGGTGATGAAATCTTAGGGTGAATTTGTGGGTGAGGTTGAGATTGGGATAAAGGAAATGATTGAGTTGGGGGTGGAGGTGGGGGTGGGATGTCCATCTTAACAAAAAGTCTATCTTTGTCTTTAAAAAATATGTCTGCAATGTAAGGAACAGGATTAAGCTTGCTAAGTCCTGAGGTTATTTTATCTTTTAAGCCCTTTTTTTCTATTTGCTTAGTATCTTGGGCTTTAAAAGTCGTCTGCCCTAACATCGGTATTTCTTGCCTTTCTTCAATTAAAGCTTTTCTTGCCCTATCAAGGTCTGCGCTGAATTTTGTCATAAATTCTTGAGGGGAGAGAGCATCTGATGCTGAAAAAATCAGTTTATTCTCTTTGAATATGTTTATCTGATAGCTTGCCTTTTCTGGATATAGTGCAATGTTTATCTTGGCTTTCATCTGGGACTCAGGGATGCTTTCTCCAACCCTTGGGACTATGATGTTTGGGACTGTAAGCCTGCTTTCGATCATGTTGATCAGTCCACTTGTTAAGTATTTATACTCTTCAGCAGAAGAATAGGTTAGCTCTACGGGTAGCATCGTGGGTTTTGCATGCGATATAGGGACAAATAGAGTGTTAAAAAGAAGGAAGATAAAGATAAAAGGGAGGGCTTTAGGGGAAAGCCCTCCGCCCTTTGAATTACTTTTCCTTAGACCTTTGTTTTTCAAGCTCCTTTTCCTTTTCGGCTACGATTAACCTTGTTTTCACAATAGTATCAGGTGTTAAGCTCATGGAGTCGATGCCACATTCTACCAAAAACTCGGCAAAGTCTGGAAAATCGCTTGGTGCCTGACCGCAGATACCGATCTTTCTTTTCATTTTTTTAGCCGTCTGGATCACCTCTTTGATGAGCTTCTTTACCGCTGGATTTCTTTCATCATAGAGATGGGAAACAAGCTCTGAGTCTCTATCCAACCCAAGGGTAAGCTGAGTTAGGTCGTTTGAGCCGATGGAGAAGCCATCAAAGACCTTGGCAAAGTCTTCGGCTAAGACCACGTTGCTTGGGATTTCACACATTACATAGACTTCAAGCCCGTTTTCCCCCTGCTTAAGCCCGTATTTTTCCATGATGCTTATAACCTTTTTCCCTTCCTCAGGTGTTCGGCAGAAGGGGATCATTACCTTGATGTTGGTTAATCCCATCTCATCCCTTGCCTTTTTCAAGGCTTTGCACTCTAAGGCAAAGGCTGGCTCAAACTTCGGGTCATAGTAACGGGAAGCACCACGCCATCCGATCATTGGATTGTGCTCAACAGGCTCAAAGAGAAAACCACCTATCAGATTGGCATATTCGTTGCTCTTAAAATCTGAAAGCCTTACTATCACATCTTTAGGATAGAAGGCACAAGCAATGGTTGCCACGCCTTGGGCAAGCTTGTCCACGAAAAACTCAGCCTTATTCTCATAGCCATAGGTCCTATCCTCGATTATCTTTACCAGTTTTGCAATCTTTTTATCTGTCTTAGCTTTTTCTTTGAGCTCATCGAAGTAGACCAAAGCAAGAGGATGTATTCCGATGTGAGAGCCGATGATAAATTCTAAACGGGCAAGCCCTACTCCGTCGTTGGGGATCTGACCCTGAGCAAAGGCTTGCTCTGGAATTCCTACGTTCATCATTATCTGGGTCTTCGTTTTGGGTAGATGTTCAAGGTCAATCCTTTCCACTTCAAAGGGGACAATCCCTTCAAGGACTCTACCTTCCTCACCTTGGGAACAATCAACGGTGATCTCTTGCCCTGTGTTTATCTTTTTGGTTGCTACCTCTGTGCCTACAATGCAGGGTATGCCGAGCTCTCTTGAGACAATTGCTGCATGACAGGTACGACCGCCTTTATCTGTGACGATTGCTGAAGCCTTTTTCATAATCGGTTCCCAGTCTGGGTCGGTCATCGTGGTAACCAAAACTTCACCCTCTTTAAACTCTGCGATTCCGCTGACATCAAGTATCACTCTTGCCTTACCCTGACCGATCTTACTTCCTACTGCCTTCCCAGTGCAGATGACCTTACCCTCGCCTTTTAGTTTATATATTTCATAGAATTTTTGTTCTTTAGTAGCATGGACTGTTTCCGGACGAGCTTGAACGATGTAAAGCTTACCTGTGCCAACAGTTTTACCGTCCCCATCTTTTGCCCATTCGATATCCATAGGACGTCCATAATGTTCCTCAATGATCATCGCCCAGCGAGCAAGGGTTAAAATTTCTTCATCGTCAAGCACAAAACGCTTTCTTTCATCGTAAGTGGTTTTAACCTCTTTTAAAGGTTTCCTTGGGTTTGAACCATAAACAAGCTTTACATCCTTTGAACCAAGCCTTTTTGTGACGATTGGTTTATACCCAAGCTTGAGGGTGGGCTTAAAGACATAAAACTCATCCGGGTTAACTTTTCCTTGAACAACATACTCTCCAAGCCCCCAAGAACCAGTGATGTAGACAACATCCCTAAAACCGCTCTCTGTATCAAGGGTAAACATAACGCCAGAACAAGCAGAGTCGGAGCGGACCATCTTCTGGACAGCTACCGATAGATAAACATGGAAATGGTCAAATCCTTTATCCTCCCTGTAAGAGATAGCTCTATCTGTAAAAAGAGAAGCAAAGCACTTTTTAACATAATCAACTACCGCATCCTCGCCTCTTACATTAAGATAGGTCTCCTGTTGACCAGCAAAGGAGGCATCAGGAAGGTCTTCAGCGGTGGCTGAGGACCTTACGGCAACATCTAAATTTTTACCATACTCATCTTCAAGGATACGGTAGGCTTTTCTTATCTCCTCTTCAAGCTCCTTTGGCATTTGAGCGTTGAGAATGAGGTTCCTAACCATTCTCCCCCTACGCTGTAAATCCAGGACATCGTGGGTGTCAAGCCCTTTTAGGGCTTCTCTAATCTTGTCATCAAGATGATTCTTTTGAATAAAGTATTTATAAGCCTCAGCGGTGACGGCAAACCCATCTGGAACGTTTATCCCCTTTGGAGTAAGTTTAGAATACATTTCCCCCAGGGAGGCATTTTTACCCCCAACCAAGGGGACATCTTTGTAAGAGATATCTTTAAAGAAAAGGATGAAGGGTCTTTCAGACATACTCCCCCCTTGACTTAATTTTTTGAATATTAACAAAAGAAATAATACCTGTCAAGGCATGGTATAAAAGAAGGTTTTGTAGTAAATTGTAGAACATGGAATGGGGAAGGGGTTATGTGCAGCTTTACATCGGGGAGGGGAAGGGGAAGACAACAGCAGCCTTAGGGTTAACCATAAGGGCAATCGGTGCCGGGCTAAAGGTAGCCTTTTTTCAGTTTTTTAAACCTCCTACTTCATCCGAAGTAAAGGTTCTTGAGAGCTTCTATCCTCAAGTTTTGTATCAAAACTTCCACGCTGGTGGTTTTGTAATGGGCAACCTCTCTCAAGAATTGATAGAAGAAATTCGAAGAGGATGGAAAAAAGCTTTAGAAGTTGCAGAAAAGAGGGAATATCAAGTTCTTGTTCTTGATGAGCTTACCTATGCCCTAAATTGGGGTATAATCAGCGAGAGTGAGCTTATTTCTTTTTTACAAAAAAAGCCAACTTCCCTTGAGGTTGTTATTACTGGAAGATATGCCCCGCAAAGCTTAATTTATGAGGCTCACCTGGTTACTGAGATGAAGCTGATAAAGCATTATTTTGATTGCGGAGTTCCTGCAAGGCTCGGCATCGAAAAATGAAGGAACTTGAGAAAATAAAAGAAAAAGTTAAGACTGGAGAAAGGTTAACCCCTGAAGAGGGGATTCTTCTTTTTAAGCTTCCTCTTTATGACCTTGGAGCTCTAGCAAGAGAAGTCCGTTTTAGGTTGAATCCTCAGCCAATAGTTACCTATGTCGTCGATAGAAACATCAACTATACGAACGTTTGTATTTCAGGATGTAAATTTTGTGCCTTCTTTGTCCCTCCAAACTCCCCAAAGGCTTTTCTTTTAAGCTTTGAGGAGCTTGCTAAAAAGATAGAGGAAACTTTAGCCCTTGGAGGATACCAAATCCTCTTACAAGGAGGGTTGCACCCTGAGCTTACTTTAGAGTACTACGAAGACCTATTTAGGTTTATTAAACAGAGGTTTCCTCAGGTTCATTTACATGCTCTTTCACCGCCTGAGATTATCTATCTTAGTAAAACCTCGGGGCTATCAGTTGAAGAGGTTTTAAAAAGGCTTATCTCTGCAGGTCTTGATTCTATTCCTGGTGGGGGGGCTGAAATCCTTGTTGACCGAGTCCGAAAGCAGATTTCACCCCGCAAGGCAACCTCACAAGAATGGCTCTATGTTATGGAATGCGCCCATAGACTTGGTCTTAAAACCACGGCAACCATGATGTTTGGGCATGTTGAAACAGAGGAAGACATAATCGAACACTTAGATAAGATACGAAGCCTCCAAGAGAAAACTTCAGGTTTTACAGCCTTCATACCCTGGACCTTTCAACCAGGAAACACCGCGCTTTCCCATCTTAAAAAAGTAGGTTCGGCAAGATACTTGCAAGTCTTAGCCATAAGTAGAATCTATCTTGATAACATCAAGAATATTCAAGTATCTTGGGTTACTCAAGGACCAAGGATAGCCCAGCTTGCCCTTGATTTTGGAGGAAATGATTTTGGAAGCACCATGATAGAAGAGAACGTCGTTTCTGCAACAGGAGTGTCTTTTCGTTTAAGCGAGGAAGAAATTCGGAGATACATCATAGGAGCAGGCTACATTCCTAAGAGAAGAAGGATGGACTATACCCTTCTTGAATAGAGCCTAAATCAAACATGGAAGAAATACTAATCCATCCCAAGGAACACTACCTTTTTAGGGCAAAAGTCATCATTCCTGTCACCAAGCCTCCTATTTTTTCTGGTTGCGTTGAGATAAAAGATCAAAAAATAGTTGGTATCTATTCTTATAAAGAGCTTAAGCAAGCACCTCCCAAAGCCAAGTTCATAGACCTTGAGGACCTGGTCTTATTCCCAGCCTTAGCCAATGTTCACACCCACCTTGAGCTTTCAGCCTTAAGGTTCAGGGTTTTACCATCAGGCTCATTTATTAACTGGCTTCATCAAGTTATTAAAAAAAGGGAAACTTTAACTCCGGTAGAGATGGCAGAGTCGGCAAGGTTTGCTCTGCTTGAGCTTTGGAGAGAGGGAATTTCTATCCTGGGAGATGTTGGAAACACAGGTATAACTATTCCTGTTCTCAATGAATCACCGCTTCGAGGGTATTTTTTTGAAGAAATCCTCTGCTTTAAAGGGAATATAGAGCTTAAGGACAGGCAAAGCATCAATGGACGAGTAAAAACTACCTACTCAGCCCATTCTCCATACACTGTTACCCCCATCATGATCCAAGCTATAAAATCCTATACTCGGAAACATAAAACGCCCTTTATGATCCATTGTGCAGAATCTCAGGAGGAAGTAGACTTTTTGCTACGGGGAGAGGGTCCTTTGGTTAATCTTCTTGTTTCAAGGAGGAAGTGGGACGAGAGCATTACCGTAAAGGGGTTCACACCCGTTTCTTATCTTGAAAGCTTAGGGGTTCTTGACGAAAACACAATCTTGGTCCACTGCGTTCACTTAACAGAGGATGACCTTAGGATCCTAAAAAAACGAAACCCGATAATCTGCCTTTGTCCTCGGAGTAATCTTTACACAGGGGCAGGCATCCCAAAGCTTCCTCAGCTTTTAGCCTGCGGACTTAGGGTTGTTCTTGGGACGGATTCCTTAGCAAGCGTTGACAGGCTTTCTATCTTCGAAGAAATTAAGATTTTACACAGTTTTTATCCAGAAGTCTCAGCTACGGAGCTACTTCTTATGGCTACACAGAGGGGGGCAAAAGCCCTTGGCTTTGACGGCGCTTGCGAATTAACTGAAGGGTCAACCCCTGACCTTTTAGCCATAAGCCTTTCTTTTCCATTGACCGAAGACCCAGAAAAAGCCCTCATTGAATTTATCCGAGCCGAGAAAAAAATCGTCTATAGGATCCATGCTTAGGGTAGGCTTCCCTAATTACCTAAACACCTTGCCTTTTCTTTATCATCTTCCAAAGCTGAACGGAATTGAGCTTGTCTTTGATGTGCCTTCTCGGTTAAACGAGAAATTGGCTGTAGGGGAGATCAATTGTGGGCTTTGCTCAAGCGTTTTTTATGCTAAACACTTTGAAGACTACATTCTTATTCCTGATATCTCTATAAGCGCGGTTGGTAAGGTAAAGAGTGTTTGCCTCTTTCACAAACTTCCTCTCTCAGAGCTTTCAGGTAAAACCATTGGCATAACACCAGAGACTGAAACTTCCTTTGCTCTCCTTCGTCTTGTCCTTGAAAAGATGAAAGAAGTAAAGCCGGTCTATTTGAAGCTCAGCCATTCATCTCGAAGTTTAAGCAAGGAAGAGGCTCAAGCCTTTTTTGAAACTATTGATGGCTACTTAGCCATAGGTAACGAGGCGCTTGAGCTACTCTATAGCGGAAAGTTTCCCTTTGTAACCGACCTTGCTGAGGTATGGCTTGAAGAAACGGGCTATCCCTTTGTCTTTGCCCTCCTTTTGGTAAGAAAGGAGGTCCTGTCGACCTACAAAAAAGAATTAAGAATCCTTGCTGAAAACTTATACCTTAGCCGAGCCAAAGCTTTAGCCGACCTTTCTCTCATCATTAAAGAACATTCCTCCTCTTTGGATAAAACCTTTCTCCTCGATTATCTTCATCATCTTGAATTTGATTTCTCCGGTCTAAAGCAAAGGGCATTCCTTTATTACTGCCAAAACCTGCTTGATATGGGGATAATTTCAAAAATACCCATTCTTAAGTTTGTCCACTTTTAAGCATGGATAAAAGCACCGGTCATAAAGATTTTATGAAGGATAAGTTTGGGAAGATCACCCGGTATTATGACTTGGCAAATAGCATTTGTAGTTTTTGGCAAGACAAGGGCTGGAGAAAGGAGGTTTCTCAAGCCTTAGATGAGGTTGATCCTCCCATCCTTGACCTCTGCTGTGGTCCTTACACCTTGACCTTAGAGATTTTGAAAAGAAAAAAGCGTATAGCCTTGGGCTTAGACCAAGGGGTCCCTCGCTACGCTCGGGAGGACCGGATGGGAAAAAAGCGTATAGCCTTTGCCTTAGACCTAAGCCGGGAAATGTTAAAGTTTGGTCTAACTAAAAGAGCGCCTGACCTTTCTTTTGTCTATCCAGTTTGTGGTGATGCCGAGGAGCTTCCCTTTAAGGACGAAACCTTTGGTGCGGTAACCATTGCCTTTGGTTTTAGAAATTTGGTCAACCGAGGTAAGGCTCTACAGGAGATGCATAGGGTCCTAAAAAAGTATGGGCTTCTCGCAATTTTAGAATTTTCAAAGCCTAAACTTCCCATAATAAGGAATGTGTATTTTTTTTATCTAAAGAAGATCATACCCCTAATCGGTGGCCTGCTTACAGGGGATTATCAAGCTTACAGATATCTTGCTACATCCATAGAAAACTTCCCAGAGGTAGAAACAGTAAGAGAAATGCTAAGAAAAACAGGTTTTTCCGAGGTTTTTACAAAAAGTTTAACCTTTGGAGTGGTGACCTTATATCTCTGGAGGAAGATTTAAGTTTATTTTAGGATAGCCGAATAAAATAAATAGAAAATTTCTAAATTGTTCTAGTAAGCCTTAGCCAGGAGGATTAACATGAAGGTAGAACTTCAAAAACACATCGTTTTAGACCCCGGTATGCAGGCTCAACAAACCCAACAAAAAGAATCCATTCAAAGGGTTGAAAAAGCTCAAGCTCCTTCCTCATATAAGGATCAAACAAAATTAAGCCAAGAAGAGCTTAAGGAGCTTTCAAAAGCCCTCAACCACTTTCTTTCTCTCTTTAATCTTGAAACTAAGCTTGTGTACAACAAAGATGCTGGGCAGGTAGTCGTTCAGGTGATAGATAAAAGAACCAATGAGGTTGTTAAGCAGATCCCCCCAGAGGAGCTTTTAGAGGTAGCAAAAAAAATTCATGATTTTGTTGGGCTTTTGTTAGAAAAAAAAGCCTAAAAAAATTTTAACCTTAATAGTAACTAACCTTTTTTCCACCTATAGCTGCACCTTGGGAAGGAATATAATTTCCTATCGCCTTAATACAACTTGATCTTCTCCTTTCAAATTCACCTAATAGGCGTTGAAAGTTTATAGATGTATGCTATTTTGTCCAAAATCTTGAGTTTGGGGGAAGAAATGAAGGAATATACTGTGGCTGTGGTTGGGGCAACGGGTGCGGTTGGAAGGATGATGCTAACCGTTCTTGAAGAGAGGAATTTTCCAGTTAAAGAGTTGCGTCTTTTTGCCTCAACAAGGTCAAAAGGTATGCTACTTCCCTTCAAAGGTGAACAGATCCCTGTGGAAGCCTTGGAAGAAGCGAAGAGCTTTAAGGGCATTGATATAGCCCTTTTTTCGGCTGGTGCGCAAAGAAGCCTTGATTTTGCCCCGCTCTTTGCGAGAGACGGTGCCGTAGTAATAGATAACTCAAGCGCCTGGAGGATGGACCCGGATGTCCCTCTCGTTGTCCCTGAGGTCAACCCTCATGCAGTGGCTGGTTATACTAAAAAAGGCATTATAGCAAATCCAAACTGCTCCACCATCCAGATGGTTGTTGTTTTGAAGCCTCTTCATGATGTGGCAAGGATAAAGAGGGTTGTAGTTTCGACCTATCAATCTGTTTCTGGCGCAGGGCAGAAGGCTATCTTTGAGCTTATGGAGCAGACTAAAGCTTGGTGTGAAGGAAGTCCCATGCCTCTTCCTAAACACCTTCCTCAAAGGATCGCCTTTAACTGCATTCCTCATATCGATGTCTTTTTACCAAACGGTTACACTAAAGAAGAGATGAAGATGGTTGAGGAGACAAAAAAAATTATGGAAGACCCAAGCATAGCTGTTACTGCAACAACGGTTAGGGTCCCAGTTTTTTACGGACATGCAGAAAGCGTAAACATAGAAACCGAAAAAAAGCTAACCGCTGAGGAAGCTCGTGAGGTCTTGAGGAAAGCGGAAGGTGTGGTCGTCCTTGACGACCCTCAGAACAAGCTTTATCCAATGCAGGTCGATGTTGCTGGAAGGGATGAGGTGTTTGTCGGAAGGATAAGAGAGGACTTGAGTATCGAGAAGGGGCTTAACATGTGGATCGTTGCCGACAATATCAGAAAGGGTGCAGCAACGAACGCCGTTCAAATCGCTGAAATTTTGATTAAAAATTACCTCTAAAAAGACCTTGAAGATAGTCTTTGATGAAAAGGCTGTAAATTTTAGGTTAACAAACGAGATTTTAAAAAGAGCTCATCCAAGCTCAATTAATAGCTTGGATGTTGAGAAGTCTCATGAGGGCGAAAAGCAGGTTGAGGAGCCAGTCGTCTTTATAACCCCTTACAAAGGGGCTTTCGTAAAAAAATGTCCGGGGACTAAGCATTATCTATGTTGTGGCTATATTATCTTTCACTTTGCTGAGAACTGTCCCCTTGGTTGTTCCTACTGTATACTTCAAGCCTATTTCAATAAGCCTGGATTTAGAATTTGGGCAAACTTAATCGAGGATGGACTTACAAGCCTCCATTCCTTTCTTAAAGAAAGAACAGAAAAAGGAGAGCTTACACGCTTAGGGACGGGTGAATTTACAGATAGCTTAGTCTTTGAAGCTCTAACCGGTGTAGCAAGGACCTTGATAGAGTTTTGGATAGAGACTGACCCTTTTGCAGTCCTTGAGCTTAAAACTAAAACCGCTCCTTCTTCAGCCTTTTATTCAGAGCTTCCAAGCGATAAACGAATCATCTTTGCCTGGTCAGTAAACACGGAGAGGATAATAGAAAAAGAAGAAAAGCACACGGCAAGCTTAAAAGCTCGGTTCCAAAGCGCAGAGGAGGCTCTAAAGCATGGCTTTAGCCTTGCCTTCCATTTTGACCCTATCATTCTTTATGAAGGGGGAGAAGCCGAGTATTCTAAAGTTCTTGAAGAGATCCTAAACAGGTTTCCTCTGAATAGAATTGCTTGGATTAGCCTTGGGATGTTGAGGTTTCCACCTGAGCTTAAAGAGGTAGCGCCAAAAAATTTCCCTAAGACTAAGGTCTACGCCGATGAGTTTATAAGAGGTCTTGACCAAAAGTATCGCTATTTTATTGACAGAAGGATTAAAGCCTACAAAAAAATTTTAGAGCCTTTTAAAAAGTATTTAAACGAAATCCCGCTTTACTTTTGCATGGAAGGGAAAAGGGTCTGGCAGGAGGTTTTAGGGAAACCTTTTCATACCTCGGAAGAGGTAGCAAAGCTTCTTGATTCATACGCCAAAAGGACATGCTTTTCTTAGCCCTTCTTATAGCCCTTTTCCTATCATCTTGCCAGAGTATGCCTAATCTAAAAGTAAAATCCTGCCAAGACTGCCATGGAGAAATTCTAAAAACCGAGCTTAAGGTTAAGAAACACAACCTTTCTTGTATCCTTTGTCATGGTGGAAAAGATCAAGCAAACACAAAAGATTCTGCCCATAAAAACCTCGTTAAGTCTCCTTCTCCGGATAAGATTTTTTCTGTATGCGGCAAATGTCATTGGCAGGAAGCCAAAGGAATAGCTAAATCCCAGCATTACACCTATCAAAAAAAGGTAAATTTTCTACTCGCCCGCTTTGGTTTAGGTTTGAAAGCATCCTCTTTATCAGACCTTTTCTCTCTATCAGAAAATAATTCTTTAGATGGAAAGAGTAAGCTTGTTCTTGACTTTTTGGGGAAGCGTTGTTTCACCTGTCATATCTTTTACGAAGGTGAGGATTATGAATTGACCCGTCGGGGAAGAGGTTGTTTAGCCTGCCATAGAGTGCATACTTACGAAAAACCAAGGACCGAAGAATGTCTTAGCTGTCATTACAGCATAAGGGTCGGAATGGACTACTTAGGGAAGGCACCTCACAACTGGTTTGTAGATTATCGGTCTCCTTTTGTTGAAGGTAAGCTTCCTCCCCGTCCGTATGGAATAGAATATTATGACTTGAAAGCTGATGTTCATACAAGCCATGGTTTTTTCTGCACAAATTGTCATGGAAAAGAGGAGATAATGTTTAGCATGAAAAGGGCAAGCTGTCTTGATTGCCATAAAAAGGTTTTAGAGGAGAAGCTTATATTTCATAAAAAAAGCCTTTTACAAAAGGTAAGTTGTGCTGTGTGTCATGCAAGCTTTATCAATCAGGATGAGTATAAAGCCTGTGAGCTTGTGAGAAATGATGAGGATGCAGAAAAGTTCTCCGAGGTCTATGCTCAGGAATCATTTGACATAGAAAGGTATTTTCTTTCTCTTTGGGAAAGAAAAAAGCCTCTTCCTGCTATGAGGGATGGCTTAACAGGGAGGCTAAAGGATGGACTTTGGTTATGCTTTCTTGAAAACAGGACCTTTGAAAGGATTAACCTTGGCAAAGACAAAGATGGAAAACTATGCATTATAAGAAAAGAAAGAGTTAAGATAACCTTTGATAATGAGACGGTTTTTGCCGATTTAAGCTTGTGTAAATTTCCGCATACTATTAGCAAAAGGGCAAATCCTTTTCGGAGCCTTGAGGTGATAAAGAATGCACTATCCAAAGGTTGTCGTAAATAGGAAAGGAGTAGAGAAGATTTTAAAGGGGTATCTTTGGCTAACCTTTGATGAAGTAAAATCAGAAAAATCTCAGCTTGAGCATATTCCCCAAGGAAGTTTAGTGAGCCTATACAACGAGGAAGGCTATTTCCTTGCTCAAGGCTATTTTAATCCTAAGGTAAGGTATTGTATAAAAGTGCTATGCAGAGAAGATGTGCCAATAGATAAAGAGTTTTTTGCCAAAGCCTTTAAAAGGGCTTTAAACTTAAGAAGGGAGCTTTATCCGGGAGAGGTTTCCTTTCGCCTTATCTTTTCTGAAGGGGATTTTTTGCCCGGTCTTATCGTGGATGTGTTTGATAAGGTCGCTGTAGTTCAGGTCTATACCTTAGGAATAGAAAAGCTTTTAAGCCACATCATATCAGCTCTAAGAGAAGTCCTAGAACCTTCTTGCGTCGTTTTAAAGAACGATGCTCAAAAGAGGAAGGAAGAGGGGCTTTCGCTTTATACTGAAGTTGCTTGGGGGAAAATAGATGAACCTCTACTCGTTGAGATGGATGGTATAAAGTTTTTAATTCCAGTGCTTTCTGGGCAGAAAACAGGCTTTTTTCTTGACCAGAGGGATGCAAGAAGGTATTTGGCTAAGCTTTCGGAAGGAAAAGAAGTTTTAGACCTTTATTCCTATGTGGGAGGTTTTTCCTTTTATGCCTTGAAAGGGGGAGCGAAGAGGGCAATCCTTGTTGACCGCTCACAAGCGGCTTTAGATTTAGCAGAGGAAATAGCAAAGCTAAACGGATTTTCTGAGAAGGTCGTTTTGATAAAAGAAGATGTGCTAAACTATCTCAAAAATCCATCCTTTTTGGCTGACCTGGTCATTGCTGACCCGCCTGCTTTCATCAAATCAAAACGAGATTTAGACCAGGGCTTAAAGCTTTATGATACGCTTTACTACTCCTGTCTTAGACTTTTTGCTGAAAGATGCGGATTCTTAGCCCTTTTTTCCTGCTCCCATTTTCTTACCGAAGAAACCCAAGAGGAGATAATCAAAGGAAGCTTGGCTAAGCTTGGCTTTAGAGGAAGAATAATAAAAAAGCTTAGCCAAGCGCAAGACCATCCTATCAATCCTATGGTAAAGGAAACTCATTATTTAAAAGGGCGAGTGCTTTATTTGGAAAATTAGCTTTACTTCCCAAATAGACGATGAGGGATTATTTTTTTAACCTATGACTTCGCGTTTTAAGCTTCTTTTTTTAGGAGTAATCTGGCTAATCTTACTTATCTTTGGCGGAACCCTTGGCTATATGCTGATTGAGGGGGCTGATTTTTTATCCTCCCTTTTCATGACCGTTATCACCATTACCACGATTGGTTATCAAGAGTATGTGCCCCTTTCTACTGCTGGTAGGATCTTCACCATCTTTTTAGCCCTTGGGGGTGTAGGTTTTTTCTTTTACATGCTCTCGGTTATCAGCGAATTCGTTGTGCATTTAACCTTACAAACCTTTGAGGGGAGAGGAATGGAAAAGGAGATCCTAAAGCTAAGCGACCACGCAATTCTTTGCGGTTTTGGACGGATTGGCAAGAATATTTATGAGCTCATCAAAGAGGAGATTCCTGTGGTCGTTATTGAAAAGGACCCTGAGCTAATCAAAGAATTAAAAGAAAAGAAGATCTTACACATTGAGGGTGATGCAACGGAAGAAGAAGTCTTGCTTAAGGCTGGTATAAAAAGAGCAAGGCATCTTATCGCGGTTTTAGGGGATGACCCGCTAAATGTTTATTTAGTCCTCTCTGCAAGGATGTTAAACCCGACGATCAACATAGTAAGCCGAGCTGATGACCCTTCGGTGGAAAAGAAACTCTATCAAGCAGGAGCAAACAGGGTCCTATCTCCTTATCTTTCAGGGGCAAAGAAAATGGCTTTGGCTGTTCTTAAACCGCATGTCATGGACTTTATCGACATTGCCGGCTATGACCCTACAACAAGCTTACAGCTTGAAGAAATCTTGGTTGAAGAAGGGTCAGCCTTAGCGAACAAAACCATCTTAGAAAGCAGAATTAGGGATTTAACAAACGCTATTATCCTTGCCATCAAAAGAAAGTCTGGGGAGATGATTTTTAATCCAGCTGGAAACACCCTGATCTTAGAAGGGGATATACTTATTGCCCTTGGAGAAAGGGAAAGGCTTGAGACATTGAGCGAGCTTGCTAAAAGGAAGGGCTAAGATATTTTCCTTTTAAAGAATGCTTTCCAGCAGATTCGATAAGCACTTTAACGAGCTCTCCTTCAAGGTCTAAGCGTGGGGCTGTAAAGTTTACGATAACGTTTGTGGTAGTTCTACCTGTAAGTTGGTTTTCATCCCTTTCGCTCCTTCCTTCAACAAGCACCTCAACCTCTTTCCCAACATAGGAATGATAGACCTCTGCGGTAATCTTAGCTTGAGCCTCATGAACCCTCTTTAGCCTTTCTTCTTTAACTTCCTCAGGCACTTTGCCCTGGAAATTTGTGGCTGCCGCAAAGGGTCTATCCGAGTATTTGAAAGAGAATACTTCATGAAACCTTACCCTTTCAAGCATTTCTAAGGTCTGCAAAAAGTCCTTCTCTGTCTCGCCAGGGAAGCCAACGATGATGTCAGAAGTTATGGCTATCTCTGGGCAGAGTTCTCTTAATCTTTCAACCTTCGCTAAGTATTCTTCACGAGTATACTTTCTGTTCATAAGCTTTAGAATTTTATTTGACCCTGCTTGAAGCGGAAGATGGATATGCTTGCAAACCTTGGGATTTTCCGCAATAACCCGCATGAGCCTTTCCGTTAGGTCTTTAGGATGACTTGTGGTGAACCTTATCCTTAGGAGACCATCAATTTGAGAAACCCTCTCAAGAAGGTCTGCAAAGTCACCATAGCTTTTTTCTTTAAGCCCGTAGGAGTTTACATTTTGACCAAGCAAAGCTACCTCTTTTACCCCTTCCTCCTTCACCAGATATTCAACCTCCCGCAAAATGTCTTCAGGGGGTCTGCTTACCTCTCTTCCCCTTACATAAGGGACGATGCAATAGGTGCAAAAGTTATCGCAACCCTGCATGATGTTGACAAAAGCTTTAACTCTCCTAAGCTTTTTTGACCCAAGGACTAAAGGTGGCTTAAAATCAGGTTTTAGTTCTGTCCAAACAAAGGGTTTCCCTTCCTTTAGGCGGCGCTCAATTGCCTGCCTTATTTGATAAAAGGCTTGGGTGCCAAGAACTATGTCTACATAGGGATATCTTTCAACTATTCTTTCTCCCTCCTGCTGGGCAACACATCCCATCACCCCAATGAGGAGCTCCGGTTTTTTCTTTTTTAGCTCTTTGAACCTTCCAATTTCGCTGTATAGCTTATGTTGAGGTTTTTCCCGAACCGAACAGGTGTTTATCAAAATCAGGTCCGCAGATTCCGGTTCTTCTGTAGGGACAAAATCAGGCTGAAGAAGCGATAACACTATCTCCGAGTCCTTTTCGTTCATCTGACAACCAAAGGTCCTAATGTACACCTTCTTCATGGTTTTAATGATAATGCAGTACTTTAAGTTTTTCTATCTTCTGAGAGGTTCCTCGGCTAATGCCTCGGAACGACAAAAAGCTTCTAAAAGAGTTCTTAAGACGGATAATCCATAGTAGGTGGTGTTAAGAAAGGAAATGCCTTGAGAATTTCTTCCAAAACCAAAATCTCCGTTTAAGCAAGATAGGACAAAGCTTAGGGCTTTTTTAGAGACCTCTTTTTCAAGCCTGTTAAAATAGTAAAGAATGTTTATACTAAAGTAGGTGTTTTCCATAAACGAGGTCGTCCCGGGCATAAAACCAAATCCCCCATCAGGGTTTTGAGAGGAAAACACAAAATTCAAATTTTTTTCCACAAATTCAGGAAGGGGGGACAAAAGATAGTAAAGGAGCTCAAGGGTTAGCTTTTCTTCTTTAGGGAGGATTCTCAAAATCTCTTGTTTGATCCTTCCCTTAAGCTCTTTTAAAGAAGACCTTTCGCTTTGCTCCCTAGGGTCTAAAGTTTGGGGTATGCTAAAAAGTATGGCAAGCCTTTTTACAGAGGAACCTTTGGCTAAAAACTCATCCAAGTACTTTTCTAACTCTTTTGAGTTTGGCTTAGCCCTATCTAACAAAGCTAAAGCCTTAAGGTAGTAGAGAAGAGTTTCGGGTAGCAACTCCTGCCAGGAGATCGTTGAAAGGTAAGAAAGATGTTTGGCCTTAGAAATTTCATCTAAGGCTTGACAAAGGTCTAAGATGGCAAGACCAAAATAGGTATCCTCTACCGTAGGAGGAAGCAAAGGGGTTGCACCAAACCCTCCCCCTTCTTTCTCTCTTTTTTTAGCAAAGCTTGTCGAGCCCTTTTTAATTTGTTCCCAAAAATTAAGGGTCATCTCAGGATAGAAAGTTTATCCCATTGGGAATTTTTATCAAGAGCTTTTTCATTGCGAGCTTCAAGCTCTTCAGTAGGGGGAGCCTTTCTTACTTCATTGATCGCTTTGAGATGTTCTTTGTAAGTTTTCGAAAAGATATGCTTACCTGTTCCGTCTGCTACAAAGTAAAGATAGGGAACCTTGGCCGGAGTTAAGACAGCTTTAAGAGAGGATAAGCTTGGATTGCCGATGGGAGTTGGCGGAAGGTCGTTGTGTAAATAAGTGTTGTAGGGACTTTTCACTGAACGGTAATCCTTGTAAGTTAGTCTTCTAAAACTCTTTAAAGCGTAGTTTATGGTTGGGTCTGCCTGAAGGGGCATTCCTTTTTTAAGCCTGTTTAGATATACGGCGGCAATTATGGGCTTTTCCGAATCATAAAATGCCTCTTTTTCAACGATAGACGCAAGGATTACTATCTCCCGTAGTGTAAGATTGCTTTTTTGGGCAAGGGGCTCTATGGATTTCCATTTTTCCCAAAAGTTCCGGACCATCGTTGAAATAATTTGAGGACAAGGGGTATTTTTAGCAAAAAAATAGGTATCAGGGTATAAGAATCCCTCAGCAGTATCAGAAGGTATTCCAAGTTCTCGTAAGAATTCTTTGTTTTCAGCCCATTTTAAGAATTCTTTTTTAGAACAAAGTCCTTCCTTTTCTAAGATTTCTGCAATTTGCCACAGGGTTGCCCCCTCAAAAACGGTTATTTTGTGTTGAAAGATTTTACCTTTTGCGAGGATGTCTAAAATTTCCCTAATAGTTTGATAAGGATAAAAAGCATACTCTCCGGCTTTAAATTCTTTATATTTGCCTGAACGCAGGGCTTCGATTATAAAGACTACACGGTTTTTGATTATTCCATTTTGATAGAGTTTTTGGGCTATATCTATAAGTCCCTCTCCTCTTTGAATTTCAATGATTTTAGGAGGTAAGTTTTTATTCTGTGAAAGGGGTTGAAGTCCTTCGAAATAGAGACCGGCAAAGATAAAAAGGTGAAAGACAAGTAAAAGTAAAATGTAAACCTTTCTAAACCTTGTTAATTTCATGATTTAGGATATTTTTATTTATCAAAAATTATTAAGATTAAGGGGGAAGGCATGAACTTAGAAGAAATCATCAAAGTATTAGAAAAGGAAGCCATGGAAAATCCTCACGCCGTTTGGGCTCAGCATAGGCTTGCTGTAGCATACTACAACGCAGGAAAATTTCAAGAGGCCAAAGAAACCTTAAAAAAGGTTCTAAAGCTTGATCCTCACCACTATGAAGCCATGGTCAACCTTGGCATCATTTTAGCCCAAGAGGGGGAGCTCGAAGAGGCTAAAAAAGCTTTTACTTTTACGCTAAAGTTCTATCCCAATTCCTTTGAAGCCTGGAACAACCTTGGGCTGGTTGAGTTTCAGCTTGGAAACCTTGATAATGCCATCGAGTGCTATCAAAAAGCCATGGAGTTGAAGCCCGATAACCCTTCTCCCTACATAAATCTTTCAACCGTTTATATTGAAAAGGGAGATTTTGATACGGCAAAAAATGTCCTTCTTAAAGCCTTAGAGCTTGACCCTCAAAACGGGGTAATCTATAACAACTTAGCGGTATGCTATTTCTATTTAGGGGATAAAACCTTGGCTCAGGACTACCTTAGGAAGGCAAAAGAGCTTGGCTATCCTGTGCATCCTGAGTTTGAGCGGATGTGTCATGAAGCTTAAGCTACCCTATCCACCAACCTGCCCATTCTGCGGAAGCTTCATTCAAAAACCAGAAGTTATCCCGTTGCCCTATGTGGAGCATGAAGGCGGAGTTTGCCAATGCGGAGCTGTTTATGTTCTTTCTTCTACAGGCTATGATAGGGGCTCTGCTTTCATCTCAGCTCTCCTTTTAGCCCTCTCGGGAGATTGGGATTTAGCTTGGGACCTGATACCGGATGAAGATTATAAAGAGATTTGGATAGAAGGCTATGATCCTGAAAATCATCTTGTATATCCTGAAGGTGTGGACACAGGCAGAAAAATTCGTTCAGCATTGGTTTTTATTAAGCTTGCCGATGATGTTCAAGAGTTAAAGAAAGAAAACCTTTCTAAAATACTTAAGAGAGATGAAGCGCTTCTTGACCCAACTTTTAAAAAAAGGCTTCCTCGACAAGAGTTAGAAAATCTCGTGTGCGAGAGGAATTTCTCTGATTTAGTTAACTATCTTTTAGCAGAACCTAAAAATTTGAACGAACTGCAAAAGCTCCTCTACCATCCTGAAGAGAAAACAAGGCTTCTTTCTGCCTATAGTTTAGGCTTGGCGGCAGGTCTTTTAAATAAGCGAGAGCCCCAAAGGGTGTTAGATTTGATTAAAAGGCTCCTTTATGCAGGGGCTGATTCTGCCTCTTCAGCCTGGGGTGCCCTTCCAGCCTGCGGAGAGGTCATACGCAACACCGGAGACCAATACTCAGCCTATGTCAAAAACATTATTGCTTTTTTAGCTTTTAAGGAAAACATTCCCCACGCCCTAATTGCCTTAGCTCGAATCTCCGAAGTAAACCCTAAGTCCATAAAAGATAAACCTTATCTTAGGCTTATCTCGGTATTTCGCGAAAAGGTCCCCCTTTGGCAAGCCTACATAATTCAAATCTTCAGCAACCTTAAGGCAAGAGAGCTTCTTTCAGAGAGAGAATTCCTCTGCAGGGATGAGGTTAGAATTTTCGATTTCGAGATGGCAGATTACAAGATTGTTAACTTAGAAGAGCTTTGGTCAGATTATGAAAAGATTTTCAGAGACCTTCAAACACCTCGTCTACCAATATTTCTAATTCGATAGTATAAAGCTTAAATCTTTCGCCCTTAGTGTAAACCTCCGGAGGAAGATAGCCTTTATCAGTAAGAATAAAATTTCTCAAGGTATTCCTCTTCTGGGAACACTATAATGTATTCCTTTACGCCGAATTTTTCATAGAGTTTTCTTTTTTCCCGTTTATCTTTAATTAAAGTATGTTTGGAAGCTACCTCGATGATTAGGTCAGGAGCTCCTTCAACATGTGTTTCTTTCAACTTTGTTCGGTCGCATACGAGAAAGATATCAGGCTGAACCACATTGTAGTCATCTAAAACTACATCGGTCGGAGCAATCCCAATGTAACACTTGTTCGCCGGGGCAGTTTTTAGGAGAATAAAAAGGTTCCCTACTATGGTTTGGTGTTTTAAGCTGGTAGCAGGGGTCATGTCGTAGATTCGCCCCTCGATGACCTCCACCCTTTCGTCTTGGGGAAGCTTTAAGTAGTCCTTAAAGGTATATATCTTCGTTTCGTTATTAAGTTTTGATGCTGGGATAGCCACGATTCTTTCTCCAAAAAGGGCTTTATATCTAATTCTAATGTTTAGTTTTAAAATTTCCAATATGTTCTTTCGTGTGCTAAAAGGACTTAAATATCCCATCTCGGTTGAACATCGAATAAACTGATGCTATAATAGCCCTTGATACCCAGTAAGGGGGAATTTATGCCTGCAGTAGTTGTGGTAGGGGCTCAGTGGGGAGATGAAGGGAAGGGTAAAATCGTTGACCTGCTGACAGAAAAAGCTCATTATGTGATACGTTTTCAAGGGGGAAACAACGCCGGGCATACCTTAGTAGTTAATGGTAAAAAATACATCTTTCACCTAATTCCTTCAGGAATCTTGCATCCCCATACAGTTTGCGTGATAGGAAACGGTGTAGTCGTTGACCCAGAAGTTTTACTTGGTGAGATAGCAAAGCTAAAACAGGAAGGGGTGCCCATTGGTCCTGAAAAGCTTATAATAAGCGAAAGGGCTCATCTCATCATGCCCTATCATAAAGCTTTAGACCTTGCTCGGGAAGCTAAGGCAAAGGGTGGGAAGATAGGCACAACCGGAAGAGGTATCGGTCCATGCTATGAGGATAAGGTGGGAAGAAGAGGCTTCAGAATGATAGATTTGCTCAATCCTAGGTATTTTAAGGAAAAGTTAGAGGTGGTGCTTGAAGAGAAGAACCAGATTCTTCGCTACCTTTCAGCCGAGCCTCTTTCCTATGAAGATATTGTTGAGAAGTATCTTAGCTACGGTGAAGCCCTAAGACCTCATATCAAAGATGTATCTTTTATACTTTATCAGGCAAAAAGGGAGGGGAAAAATCTTCTTTTTGAGGGAGCTCAGGGCACCTTCCTTGACATAGACTTTGGAACCTATCCTTATGTCACCTCCTCAAACACCTTAGCTGGCAATGCCTGCTGTGGTTCAGGGCTTGGACCAACTGAAATAGACCATGTGATGGGCATTGTTAAAGCCTACACTACCCGAGTAGGAGAGGGACCGTTTCCTACGGAGCAAAAAAATGAAATTGGAGAGTATTTACGAGAAAGAGGCGGAGAGTTCGGCTCTACAACCGGAAGACCAAGGAGATGTGGTTGGCTTGATTTAGTGATGGTAAAGACTGCTGTCCGATTAAACGGTCTCTCCTCCATCGCTATAACTAAGCTTGATGTCCTCTCAGGGCTAAGGAAAATTAAGGCTTGTGTTTCCTATAAGATAGATGATAAGGAAGTGGATTATTTTCCGTCAACTATTGATGAGTTAAGCCGGGTTGAAGCAAAGTATGAAGAGTTTGAGGGCTGGGACGAAGACCTCTCTCAAATTTCCCGTTTTGAAGACCTCCCGAAAAACGCTCAAACCTATCTTCAGTTTATTCAAAGCTACTTAGGTATTCCCATCTACCTCGTCTCAGTTGGTCCGGATCGAGGACACCAGATCAAGCTCGGAGATTTCAAACTATTTTAGAGCTTAAATTCCCCTTATGAAGAATAAAGTCCTTATAGCCAATCGTGGGGAAATAGCCCTAAGGATTATGGCAGCTTGTGAAGAGCTTGGGCTAGACTACGTCTGCGTCTACACTAAAGGGGATGAAGGCTCCCTTCATGTCAAGCTTGCCAAAGAGAAGTATCGCATTTCAGATTATCGAGACATGAACGATTTGCTTTGCGTTGCTGATTATGCCAAGTGCACGGCTATTCATCCGGGGTATGGATTCTTGTCTGAGAACTACCGCTTTGCAAGAAGAGTCGTGAAAAGGGAAAGACCACTAATCTTTATCGGACCAAGCTGGGAAGCCATTCGTGACCTTGGCAACAAGCTTACGATGAAGCGGATTGCCCTTGAAGCAGGGGTCCCTGTTATCCCAGGGACAATAGAGCCCATCTACAACGAGGTAGAAGCGGAGATTGAGGCCGAAAAACTTTTAGATGAACTTAGAAGCCATGGCGTTGAAAACACTTCTTTGCTTGTAAAAGCCGTTGCCGGCGGTGGTGGAATGGGGATTGAAGAAGTAAAAGACCTCGTTGAGCTTAGACCCGTATTTCGAAGAGTTAGAGCTTATGCTAAGCGCCTTTTTGGAGATGAAGGGTTGATAATTGAGGCAAAGATTCCAGTTTTTCAGCATTTAGAAGTGCAGGTCCTTGGGACAAAGGATGGAGAATATGTGCATTTTGGCACAAGAAACTGCACCATTCAAAGCCCTTTTAAACAAAAAAGGATCGAGGTTGCCCCAGGCTTTGATTATGAAGGAAAGTTTGCGGTTTACAACTTTGACCCACGGAAGGTAGAGGCAGAAATAATCGAGCACTCACTAAAGCTTGCAAAACATGTCAACTACGATAATGTCGGCACCTTTGAGTGGTTAGTAACTCCTGAAGGGAAATACTACCTAATGGAGGTCAACACAAGGATCCAGGTAGAAAATGAAATATCTGCTCAGATTTCCTTCGTTCATGGAAAAAGGATCAACCTGATAAAAGAACAAATTAGAACAGCCTTAGGGGATAAGCTTGGATATTCTCAAAAGGATGTTGAGTTTAAAGGATACGCCCTGGAGTTTCGTTTGGTCGCCGAGGATGTGAAGAGGGGTTTTCAACCGGTAAGCGGAACCATAACCAGGTTTGACTGGGTTGACCATCCTTGGCTTACCATGAGAACGCATGTCCCAAGAAATGAAAGGTATGAGATACCAACTCAGTTTGACCCAAACCTTGCCTTAGCTATAATCTATGCAGAGGATTTTACACAGTTGATCGATAGGTGCGAAACCTTCCTTTCGGAAGTGGTTATTGAAGGAGAGACCTCTCAAGGAGCGCCCCTTCCAAACAACATTGCCTACCTTAGAGAAAAATTAAAGTTTATCTATCAGTTCATTTACTGAGGCTTAAGAAGGCTAAAGAATGGGTTAAAAGGAGAGATGAGGATCGAGAACCACAAAAGGCTTAAAGAACTTCTTGAGAGAGCTGAGTACATCCGGGATATCAAGGGTGAAGACTTTGAAGATGTTATGGAAGTATACGCCCAGCTTAAGTATGCCTTTGAGAATTTTTATGACCTTTCCGAGGAAGAGATAGATTCTTTGCTTAAGAGTTCAGAAAAAAGGCTTGAAGAGTTAACCATCCTTGGAGAAAAAACCCTTACTCCTTATGAAATAGTTAAGATTACGCGGCACCCTCAGAGGTTTACCCTTCAAGACATTTTAGAGAATGTTTACGATAGCTATGTGGAGCTTGGGGGGGAAGGGGAGATCAACATTGACCCCGCCGTTGTTTGTGCTAAGGCTATGCTTATCAGGCGAGTCGGTGATGATTTTCATGTGCATCAAGTTATGGTTATTGGGCATGAAAAGGGGAGCGGAGAGGAGTTTAGAAGGGGAGGTAGCGCTGCTCCTTGGGGAAATGAAAAGGCTTTGCGTTATATGCGAATGGCTGAAACAGAAGGCATACCCATTCATTTTTTCATCTTTACTCCAGGCGCTTATCCTATTGAGGATTATCCTGGTGCTGCACAGCAGATCGCTCGGAATCTTTATGCTATGTCCAAGCTCCAAGTTCCGATGATATCCTTCATATCTGAGGGTGGTTCAGGAGGTGCTGAAGCTATAGGTTTAGCAGACCTTAGGCTCATGGCTGAAAAGGGCTATTATTCAGTGATAAGCCCTGAGGGAGCAGCCGCTATCGTTGCCAAGCTTCGCGATGGTCGTCCACCAAGGGAATTGGTAGAAAAAATGGCTAATGCCTTAAAGCTAACCGCTCGGGATAACCTTGAGCTTGGCACCATCGATAGGATAATTCCTGAGCCACCACTTGGCGCAAGAAAAAGGGACTATGAATTTTTTAAAAGGCTAAAGATTGAATTAATCAAGGCAACGGATGAGGTCGTTTTAAGAACTCGAGGCTTTAAAACCTTCACCAAGCATGCCCTTTCTAAACAAACAACAGATAACTTTAGCTACTATGTAGATTGGGACCTCTCAGAAGACGAAAAGGAAATCCTCGTTGAGCTACGGTATGAAAAGTATCGCAAGATGACCCAATGGGCAGTTGTTATTCCTAAGGGATTAACCCATACTCTGAAAGAAAAAGGAGAGAATTTCCTTAGAGTATTGGGAAATGAAATCAAATACAGGGTTTTAAAAAGCGGGCAAAAGACTTTCAAAAGGCTTATTGACGACATTTTGAGCGAATCAAGCCTTCTTTTAAAGCCAGTCTCAGACCCGGTAAAGACAGTTTACAACCTTATTGTGGGAAAAAAGGTTAAACCCAGGCTTCCTACAATACCTGAGGAAGAGGGAGGAGTCTACGAGCTCCCTGTGGCGTTAGAAGATAGAACTGTCACTTGCCCTCAAGCTGAAAAGTATGGCTGTCCGGATATCTGGGTGCCTGACCTTTACGGTGAATTCTGCGGGGTTTGCCCCTACTGTGGTTATCATTTCTTCCTTGAATACCAGTGGTATCTAAACAATGTTTTTGACAGGGGTTCCATAAAATTCTTCGATGAGGAGATCGCTTCCACTAATCCCTTAAACTTTGACGGGCATGCTGAAAAGCTAAAAGAGGACAGAAAAAGGACAGGTCTTAACTCAGCATTTCTTTCCTTCACCGCAAAGGTTGGAGGTATATCGGTGGTTTGTGGGATGCTTGTTGCCGATTTTAGGCAAGGCACAGTTGGAGCTGCTGAAGGAGAAAAGTTTATCCGGGCTATCCAGCTTGCCAAGATTACTCGTCGTCCTTTCCTTATGTTTGTTCATAGCACAGGAGGAATAAGGATCCAAGAGGGAACGGTAGGAGTAGTTCAAATGCCAAGATGCACCATGGCTGTTAGGGACTATGTAGATGCTGGTGGTTTATATCTTGTAATATATGATAATAATTCTTATGCTGGTCCGGTGGCAAGCTTTCTTGGGTCAGCACCCTATCAGTTTGCCTTAAAATCAACAAGGCTTGGCTTTGCTGGACCAAGGGTTATCCATGAAACAACCGGTCAGCCCCCACCGCCAGACTATCACTCAGCAGAAAACGCCTTAAGAAGAGGACATATCCAAGGCATCTGGGATAGAAGAGAGTTGAGAAAACGCATATTCCATGCCCTTTTAACCATGGGAGGAAAAAATCTATACTACAGGTAAAGGAGTATATATCCATATGATATCCCGACTCAATGTATTTTGCTACTACGGCTCTTTTGTTAGCCTGAACCGCAAAGGCAAGGGTTCCGTGCTTTCCTTTGGGGTGCCAAGGTAGAGAGGTAAAGATATGAAGGTAGACTTTAAAGAAATAGATAGGCTTCTTCAAAAACTTAGGGCTAATCCCTATAAAATTTTCCCAGTTGAAACGCCCCACACGGGATACATCAAAGAATTTAAAGTAAAGGAAGGAGACAGTGTTACAGGTCCAACTGGCAAATGGTTGGAAAAACCGGGAACCCCACTTTTTATCCTTGAGAGGGAACGGAACCCAAAGATTATAAGAGCTCATACCACCGGGATAGTTCAAAATCTTAGAGAAGACCTAAAAGGAAGATTTGTCCAAGCTTTTGAGACCATCCTTGAGATAAGGCATCCTCTTTCTCAAGAGGAAGTTATAAGCGAAGTTCTGCTTTCAGCTCTTCATGTTATATACGCTGAGGAAACGGCAAGGTTTATCCTCGTTCCTGAGATAAGTCATAGGATAGAGAAGCATGGGCTAAAAAGGGCTGAGGTTCGAGGAGGCGAGGATATTTTGATCATGACCTTTATGAAGAGGGAACACTTTATCAAGATTAAAGAGGAGGGGCGTTTTATTATTTATCAAGTCTACTTTAAGCCCTTTGAGCTTGTGCCCAAGGGGAGCCCCTTAATTGCCCTTTGTCCTTCTGAAGACCTACCCGTTCTTGAGAGGATTGTAGCAAGGATCAGGGAGGAGTGGCCAAGCTAAGCTGGGTAGTCGGGCAGGAAATTTGGTTCTTTAAGGAGATCCCCCGAGCTATGTCCTTAGCAAAGCAGATCATTGATGAACTTCCCCGAAGTGCTCATGGACGGGTAATCGTTGCCGAACGCTTAACTTCAGCCAAAGGTCGGTTTGACCGGAAATGGTTTGCTGAAAAAGGCGGGCTATGGCTTGCTATCTCTCTTTATAATGAGATCCTTCCTCAACATTTTGGGCTTTTTTCACTCCTCTTTGGTCTGGCTATGGTTAGAACCTGTCATGAACTTTCAGCAAAGGAAGTCAAGCTTAAGTGGATTAGCGACCCTCATTTTCGAGGAAAAAAGCTAGGCGGGACCCTTATTGAAAGCTATAAGGATTGGTTTATCGTTGGTTTAGGTTTAAACCTAAACAACGAACCCCCAGAAGGGCTTCCTGCAGAAAGCTTAAAAAGGCTCATCCGAAGGGAAATTCCTCTAACCACAGCCCTTTACCTACTTTTAAAATGGATAAACTACTATTATGATGCCCTTTTATCCTATGAAAGGAGATTTTTTGAAGAAGATGCTGCTTCTTGTCCCATAATTGAAGATTTTTATCATCTTAGCGACACCATCGGAAGATGCGTTGCCTTTTCTTACAACCTTGATGAAGAGGAGTTTATCGTTGGTAAAGTTCACGATATCTTGCCAGATGGTTCACTTCTGCTCAAGGTAGAGGGTAGCCTGCTTTCTTTCAACTCAGGAGAGGTTATCTATCTGTTTTAGTCGCATAGTAGTTGCATGGTAAGGTCTTATAATAATCCTGTAAAGCTGAGTAGGAGAAGCTTTTTTCCTTTAGTCTTCTTATACTGCAAACCATGGCTCGAGCGCCAGAAATGGTTGTAGCATAGGGGATATCAAGCTCCATCGCATATCTTCGGATAAGGTAGGCATCAAGTTTACTAACCTTTCCTTTGGCCGTGTTTATCATTAAGTCAATTTCTTTGTTTTTAATAAGGTCAAGGATGTTTGGGCGCCGCCCCTCTGAAATTTTGGGGATGACCTTTACTTTAATGCCAAAGTCTTCCAAATACTTTGCCGTCCCCTCGGTGGCTACTATTTCAAACCCAAGGTTTTCTAAAACTTTGGCAATTTCCACGACCTGTGGCTTATCTTCATCCTTGACAGAGATAAAAACTCTTCCTGATAGAGGAAGCCGCATGCCTGCCGCAAACTGAGCCTTGGCATAAGCTAAGGATGGCTCCCAGTCAATGCCCATAACCTCACCGGTTGACTTCATCTCTGGTCCAAGGGTCACATCAACTCCCGGGAAACGCTTAAACGGAAAGACAACTTCTTTCACAGAATAATACTTTGGCCAAACCTCTTGAGTGAAGCCAAGGTCTTTTAAGGATTCTCCAAGCATTATCCAGGTTGCAAGCTTGGCTAAAGGCACGCCAATAGCTTTTGAGACAAAGGGGATAGTTCTTGAGGCCCTTGGGTTTACTTCAAGAACATAAAGCTCCTCATCCTTTATGGCAAACTGAATGTTTATCAATCCTTTGACCTCTAACTCCTTAGCTAAAACATGAGTTGCCCTACGGATTTCATCTATGAGCTTTGGAGGGATGTTTACAGGGGGCAGAATACAAGCCGAGTCCCCCGAATGGACTCCTGCTTCCTCGATATGTTCCATAATCCCCGCCACAACTACGGTTTCACCATCTGATATGGCGTCAACATCAACTTCAAGGGCATCCTCAAGGAACCTATCGATGAGTATTGGATGCTCTGGCTGAACTTTTACCGCCGTCTCTATGTATTCCATAAGCTCCGCTTCAGAATAAACAATCTTCATAGCCCGACCACCAAGCACATAGGAAGGTCGGACCAAGACTGGATAGCCGATTTTACGAGCTACTTCCAAAGCTTCATCTGCGCTTCTTGCTATACCAGCCTTTGGTCTCTTTAAACCTACCTTTTCCAAAAGGGCGTCAAATTTTTCTCTGTCTTCTGCTCTGTCTATCTGAAGGGGGCTTGTTCCAAGGATTTTGACGCCAGCTTTGTAGAGGGGCATGGCAAGGTTAAGTGGGGTTTGACCGCCAAACTGAACTATTACTCCGTCTGGCTCTTCTTCCTCGTAGATGTTAAGCACATGCTCAAAGGTTAAGGGCTCAAAGTAAAGCCTTGTTGAGACATCGTAGTCTGTGGACACCGTCTCAGGGTTTGAGTTGATCATAATAGCGTCTATGCCGCGTTCCCTTAAGGCTTTAACGGCATGAACACAGCAGTAGTCAAACTCAATGCCTTGACCGATGCGGTTTGGTCCCCCTCCAATGATGATGACCTTTTTATTTTTGGAAAGCCTTGCCCGGCTTTCGTTTTCTACTTCATAGGTGGAATAAAAGTAAGGAGTGTAAGCCTCAAACTCAGCCGCGCAGGTATCAATAAGCTTATAGGTTGGCTTAATCCCAAGAGCTAACCTTCTTTTTCTAACTTCTATCTCGGTTGAGCCGGTTAAAAAGGCAATCTGATAATCTGTAAAGCCCATCTGTTTTAGTTCCTTTAAATCTTCCGAAGAGATGGTTTCAAGAGGTCTGCCTTTTAGCTCCTCGCTAACAGTAAAGACCTGCCAAAGGTTGTAGAGAAACCAGCGGTCAATGTAGGTAAGCCTGTATATTTCATCAATGGTTAGCCCAGCTTTAAAGGCTTCTCTGATGTAAAAAAGCCTTTGGCTGTTTGGACGGGCAAGTTTTTCCTTGATAAGCTCAAGGGGTAGGAATTCTCCTATGTCTGAAGGGGATTTTCCGTCAGCACCAAAGCCAAACCTCCCTATCTCAAGCCCTGCGATGGCCTTCTGTAAAGCCTCCTTAAAGGTCCTCCCGATGGCCATCGTTTCCCCTACAGACCGCATGGAGGTTGTTAGCTCATCCTTAGCCTCTGGGAATTTCTCAAAGGTGAACCGAGGGATCTTTACCACCACATAGTCGATGGTTGGCTCGAAGGCGGCTTTGGTTTCTTTGGTTATGTCGTTTGCCAGCTCATCAAGCGTATATCCTACAGCAAGCTTGGCCGCGATCTTCGCGATAGGATAACCCGTTGCTTTACTGGCTAAGGCTGAAGAACGGGAAACCCTTGGGTTCATCTCAATCACGACCATCTCGCCAGTATCCGGGTTTATGGCAAATTGAATGTTTGAGCCCCCTGTTTCAACGCCGATCTCTCGAATAACCGCTTGAGCAGCAACCCTCATCCTTTGGTATTCTACATCTGAAAGGGTTTGCGAAGGGGCAACGGTTATAGAATCACCAGTATGAACCCCCATAGGGTCAAAGTTCTCGATGGAGCAGATGATAACCACATTATCCTTGAAATCCCTCATCACCTCAAGCTCATACTCTTTCCATCCAAGGACTGACTCCTCTAGCATTACTTCGTGAATAAGCGAAGCTTCAAGCCCTGCAGACACTATTTCCCTTAGCTCTTCAATGTTGTAGGCTACACCGCCCCCTGTCCCCCCAAGAGTAAAGCTCGGTCTAACGATTACCGGAAAACCTATTTCTTTAATCGCCTTTTCCGCCTCTGCTAAAGATTTAACAATTGCGCTTTTTGGAACCTTTAGCCCGATCCTTTCCATCGCCTTTTTGAAATGTTCCCTGCTTTCTGCCTTCTCAATGGCAGATTCCTTGGCTCCGATAAGCTCAACCTTGTATTTTTCTAATACGCCCTTTCTTGCTAAGGCAAAGGCCAAGTTTAAGCCTGTTTGTCCACCAAGGGTTGGTAAAAGGGCATCCGGCCTCTCCTCTTTGATGATGTATTCCAAGACCTCGGGGATAAGCGGTTCTATGTAGGTGCGGTCAGCCATTTCAGGGTCGGTCATGATGGTTGCAGGGTTTGAGTTAACAAGAACGATTTCATATCCTTCTTCCCGCAGGGCTTTGCAAGCTTGACTTCCAGAATAATCAAACTCGCACGCCTGACCGATAACTATCGGTCCAGAGCCGATGATCAGGATCTTTTTTATATCCGTCCTTTTTGGCATACTACCCCCTAAAACCCCTCTAAAAAATAAAAAAGCCTTTTTTAAAGCTGTTTAAACAAAGGATAGATCTTTATGCTCTTTTTGTCCTGAAGGTCTTTAAAAAGGGCACGCTGAATAACCTCTTTCTTAAGCGAGATTAAAGCCTCTTTAGCTAAGGAAATTTCCTCTGGCTTAAGATTGGCCGGGTTTACTACCCTTTCAAGATAAAGCACTTGAGTTCTATCCTCTAAGACCCTTGGCTCTTCGATAATCCCAAGCTTTAGGTCCTTTCTTAGACCTATCTGTGGGTCGAAATCCTTTCTCTTTACCGTAGATTCCAAAATCTTAAAACCCTTAGCTTGGGCTGTTTTGACAAAATCTTCACCTTTCTTAGCTAAGGCAATCAAGCTCTTAGCCTTATCTTCACAGAGGGCTTTTCCCTTCTCTTTGAGATAGTCCTCTTTTACCTTCTCTTTTACCTCGGAAAACTCCAAGTTCCTCCTTTCTTTTTTATCCTTTATTTCTATAAGAAAAACACCTTTTGGAGTTTGAACGGGAGGAAGATAGGCCCCTTTCTTTTCCTTAAAGACCTTATCCAATGTCTGCGGATCTTGGATAAGGTTTAGAAGCTCCTTTCTTGTCATGTAAGGTGTTTCCATAAGTTTTAATCCTTCTTTTTGGGAAAGGTTTGTTAGCCCGTCCTCTTTGACCACTTTGGTATAAAGCTCATTTGCCTTAGCTATAACATTAGCCTTTATCTTTTCCTGCTTTAACTCAGAGATAATCCTGCTTTTAACCTCTTCAAGCTTTAAGAGCCTCTCAGGTGATATTTCTTCTACACCAACGATGAGGTAGCCCCCCTCAACCTTAAGAGGACCTAAAATTAGACCGGGTTTGGCAGATTTGATAAGATTTCTTAGCTCCGGAGGAAGAGAATTTTCATCATACCATTGGGAGATGCTCCTGTGCTTTGCAAAATCTTTAAGGTCCTTTATCTCGGCTCTTAAGCTTTGGGCTTTAGTAAAGGCAGATTGGTCTGTCCCTTCGATAAAAATTTCTCTAAGCTTCACCTTGAAGGGTTCTTTAAACCTTGTGAGATTTTTTTCGTAATAATCTTTTATTTCTTTTTCGCTTACCTCGGTTTGTCCTTCAAAGGGTAAGAAGTGATAGACAAGCTTTACCTTTTCTTCTTCAGTGTATAAATCTCTTCTTGTGAGGAAGAAGTTTTCAAGGTCGGAATCCGTTGGTTTAAGCTCTTTCGCGCAAGAACTATAAGGGAGCTCTGCCAATTTAAAATGAAGGGTTTGAAAATAAAACTTAGCAAAGTCTTCGGCTTCTTTTTTTGTGGTAAAAAGGGCTGAGTTGAGAAGGGAAGAAAGCTTTTGCTCTAAAAGGTCTTGCTTTAAGAGCTCTTCAAAGAACTTAGGAGTAACGCCTACTTCCCTAAGAAGGGTTTGATACTTCGCAGGGTTAAAGGCGCCTCTATCCTGGAAGGCTGGTATTTGGGCAAGATACATTTCAACCTCTTTTTCGCTTACCGAAAGACCAAGACTTTCAGCATACTTGCGAAGAAGCCTTTTTCTGATAAGGTCAAACAGGACCTCTTCTTTAAACTTTGGGTCCTTGGCTATCTCTTGGGAGCCCTCCCCAAAGGCAAGCTTTAGTTGATAGAGCTGGTAGTTGTAGTATTCGCGAAACTCTTTGGCGGTGATTTTTTCTCCTGAGATTTCAGCCACAACTTGAGACCTATCTCCAGTAAAGGTGCCTATCCCCCAAAAGACAAATACTATGATGATAACCGCAAGGAAGATTTTGGCAAAGATTGAGGTTGCGCCTTTTCTTAGGAATTCAAACATTTAACACCAAAATCGAATTTTGCTAATTATACCATTGATAAATCTTTATGCAAGGAAGAAATGAGAACATACATTTTTACGCTCTCTTTTACACTCAAGCCTTCTTTTTATACTCAAGTTCCTTTTTTTCGTCCGCTGCCTTTTTTTGTCTCCCCGAGGGCAAGCAAGGGTCTCCAGTGGAGATTCCTCGCTAACCCTAGGGTCTCCTCCTACGTTTGAGAAGATATGGAGGGAGGGTCTTTATGAAACAGCTTCTCCATTTGTCTTGACAAATCTTATAAAGAATTATATATTTTTTAAAAGCTTAGCGGAGGACGAGGATGAAAAAAACTTTTATTTTATTTTCCCTTATCTTACTTATTCTGTTCAGTTTGACCTACGCTCAAAGTAGAGTTGATTTTAGTTTCCAAACCATCGATGGAAAAGTCTATAAGCTTTCTAACTTTAACGGGAAGGTCGTTCTCGTAAATCTTTTTGCTTCGTATTGCCCTCCCTGCATGATTGAGCTAAAGGTTTTACAAAAATTACATGAGACCTGCAGCGTAAAGGGGCTTCAGGTGGTCTCCCTTATGGTTGATTTAGACGGTGCCCCCCTTCTTCCCCGGATAATAAAATCAAGAAACCTTACTTATCCTGTTGGTTTAGCAAATAAGGCTGTTTTTGAAACCTTTAAAGATTTTTCTACTACGCCCACAACTTATGTGTTTGACCAAAAAGGGAACCTTGCTAATAAGGTCGTGGGCTATCAAAGCTTTGAAGAGTGGAAGAAGACCCTTTCAAGCTTAGTAAAATGCAACTAAGGTAAGACCTCTATTGAAGGAGCTCCGGAAACGACCTCTCCTATCTGATAGAAAGAATAAAAACCCCTCTCAATAGCAGTTTTTTCAAATTTTTCTTTTAGCTCTCTTGGGACGCAGAGCAAAACCCCGCCTGAGGTTTGAGCATCGGCAAGAAGGATCCTAATTTCGTCCTTTATTTCAGTTGAGATTTTTACAAGATTTTCGCAGAAGTTAAGGTTTTCGTAATCTCCTTCAGGTATTATACCCATCCTTGCAAACTCTAAGGCGCTTTTAAGATAGGGGACTTTGCTTGCGAAGATGATGAGCTTTTTCTGGCTTGCAAAAGCCATCTCCAAGGCATGTCCAAGCAGCCCAAACCCTGTAATGTCAGTTGCGCATCTTACGCCTACCTTAACCATTATTTCAGAGATCTCTTTGTTCAAAGAGGTCATGATGCTAACCATCTCGCGGTAAGGTGGGTCGTTTTCGCTAAAAAGCTTACCCTTAAAAGCTGTAGCCAAGATCCCCGTGCCTAAGGGTTTAGTAAGGTAAAGGAGGTCCCCTTCCTTTGCCTCCCTGTTTGTGATAACCTTATCCGGATGGATTATGCCAACTACCGCAAGTCCATACTTAGGCTCCGGGTCATCAACGCTATGCCCCCCAACTAAAAGAGCTTCAGCTTCCTTGAGCTTAGTTAGCCCTCCTTCTAAAATCCTCTTCAAAATCTCCCGTGAAAGCCCTTTCTTGGGAAAGCTTATGAGGTTTAGGGCAAGAAGGGGCTTCGCTCCTGCCACATAGATATCAGAAAGGGAGTTTGCTACCGCAATCTGTCCGAACACAAATGGGTCATCAACTACAGGAGTAAAAAAGTCTGCGCTAAAGACTAAGGCTATATCTGGGGTTAGGCGATAGACTGCGGCATCAGCTCCATGCTCAAAGCTTTGGATAAGGTCAGGGTGATAGGGAAGGGGGAGCTCCTTAAGTATCTCCACAAGGAACCCTTGTGGGAGCTTGCTTGCTCAGCCCGAAGCCTTAACCATTTGCGTGAGCTTAACCTCTTGCGCACTCATACGTGTCGCCCTTAATCTTTCTTACGGCATGTTCAATGATTTCTGTAAGGTGGGGGAAGATCTCCTCTATGGCTTTTGGGCTGCCGGGAAGATTAATGATCAAAGTTTCTCCGCGGATCCCAGTCCTTGCTCGGCTAAGCGCTGCAAGGGGAGTCCTTTGAAAGCTGAGAAAGCGTATGAATTCAGCAAGTCCTGGAACTTCCTTTTCTATTACCTGAGAGGTAGCATCAGGGGTTACATCCCGAGGATGAACGCCCGTCCCACCTGTGGTAAGAATTAGGTCAGCCTTTAGATGGTCCGCTAAAAAGATGAGCTTTTCAGCGATCAAATCCTTTTCATCGGGAAGGATTTCGTAGTGCTTTACCTCCCAGTTAAGTGCTTGGCAGAATTTTAGAAGGAGTTTCCCCGATAGGTCTTCCCTTTCTCCACGGCTACCTTTGTCGCTTAGGGTAAGAATAGCAACGGATGGGTGAAGTTTGTTCATGTTTATTAATATAGTATTGAAATTTGGGAAGGCAATCTATTATCGTTTTGTAGCCCTGAGTATCCCCGTGGCTTGTCACCCCTTGGGCTTTGCCTAAGGAGCGTCCCTAAGGTGCCTTTCCGAAAGAAGTGAGGCATCGCTTGGCAGTGCGTACCTCTTGATGCCACAGTGGGAGGTGTCACCCCGAGCCTCAGTGAGCGTTTTCCTAAAAAATTAGACGACCAGCTGGTCGTATCTCCGATTGCTATTTTTATAGCCAAACGCCGTTTCCCTCCACATTTTGAAGCTTGATTTAGGTCAAGTAAAATAAAAAGCATGTGCTATATTATAATTTATAAAAAATTTAAAGGAGGGTAGGTCATGGCAGAACTTAAGGTTGATGATGAACTTTGCATTGGTTGCGGGACTTGCGTTGAAATTTGTCCAGAAGTCTTTGCTTTAAACGAAGAAGGCAAGGCTTATGTTAAGAACCAAGAGGGATGCTCAACTTGTAATTGCGAAGAGGCGATAAATAGTTGTCCTGTTTCTGCTATATCTTGGGATTAGTGTAAAGGATTAATGTAAAGAAAGAGGTATAATAATGAAATAAATAAAGAAAAGACAAAAGTCAAAAAATATTATGCCTGTAAAATTTTTAAAAGGTATTTCATGTTCGAACTCTTTAGAATAAAAGTAGTAAATGATATAAAGCGTAGCAATAAAGGCAATAAAGAGAAGAAAATAGCTTATAATTAATATATAAACATTTGAAATTTGTAAATTTAATGCTTGTAGAAATTTAAGTTCTAACAGATTAGTTATAGTATTTAAAAATTCATCCAATTCTTGTAAGAAATACTTTAAGCGAAAGATAAGCTCCCCTGTAAAAGCAAGAGGGATTATACTTGCTATAGCAAGGTTAAATCTGCCAAAGATTGGGTCTTCAAAGACTCCAAGAATAAGAATGGTTAAACGAGAAAGCATTAAAATAGCAAAGGAAAGGAATAGAAAAAGCAAAGTAAAAGCTATCTTTTCGTCTAAATAAATCTGGCTTAAAAAGGCTTTCCAAGAAGAAGATTCCACTAAAAACCTTGAAATCTGAGAACCAATAAGAAAGGGGACAATATAAGAGCAGGTAATACCTTTACCTTTGTTTGAGATAATTTCCTTTAAAGGATGCCTCAAGTAAACCCTTGGGGAATCATTAGGACAAAGAAGAAGACAATGTCCGCAGATAAAACAATTAAGATTATTCTGCACGGATATGGCTCCCAGATAGACTGGACAAGGGGAGATGTTTGGAGTTGATTTTTTACAGTATGCACCCTTACAACCCTTACAAACGCTATGATTTGGACGAAATTCAATTAAAGCCATGGTAGCTGAAACACCGGTTATTCTACCCAAAGGGCAAAGATATCTACACCAAGCATAGCCTTTGTATAAAATTCCGAACAAGCCCGCAAATCCTACTACGGAAAGTATGAGGAGGGCAGTATATCGAGGAACTTGAGCTAATGGGGTAGCTGTTTCAAGCCAGATGATGACAAAAAAGAAGGTAGTGGCAAGGTGGATGCCGTATTTTTTAAGCCATAAAGGGGGTTCTTTTTCAAGAGAAAGTTTCAATCTTTGAAAGAGCCTTGCCACGCCTGGGAAGGGGCAAAAGGCGCACCACATTCTACCGAGAAAAAACCAAGAAAGCACAACGGAGGGCCACCAGATTCCCCAGGTTAAAAAAATAACCGGATTTTCCTCTTTAGATTGAGGTCCAAAAAGACCGTAAAGAATTATAAAAATAAAAACGATGTCCCCAAAGGTCCTGATGTAAGCAAAGTTCTTACGGTTATAGAAAAAGCTTTTAATTCTTTGAAATCGAAATAGATCCCATCTAACCTCTGCTATGTTATCTGGAAAAAGTATAGACCGGAGCTTTTTTAACATAAATTTAAAGCTAAGGGGTTTAGGTAAAAGTAAAACCTATATGAGAATATTTGCACAAAGTTAATTTATTCATACTTCTTTGGTGAAATTATGGGAACAATTACCCTTTGAAATTTCTGAGGCTGTACTAAAAATGTTTTTTGTGCAAGCTCTCCTGCTGTCGCCCCGAGGCGTCAGCCGAGGGGTCCCTCGGCACTTGCGTGCCTCGGGAGGACATCCCGAAGCACTGTCCCGAACGAAGTGAGGAGGGACGCCGTCCCGAACGAAGCGAGGGATGCTTAGCTCACGCTCGGCAGGACAAAGTAGGGGGACTTTTTTGAACAGCCTCTTGAAATTTCTTGACCTTTAGAAAGGTTAATTTTATAATTATTTTTTACTAAACCTACTGCATCCATTTTTGTTGAGGTTTCTATGAAAATATCCATGCTCATCGAGGAGATGACATCTGAAGAGTTTAGCGCTTCTCTTCAGCAGACTGATAAAGTGATTATTCCTGTTGGTTCGGTCGAAGCCCACGGTCCACATCTCCCCTTAGCCACAGACCTTTATACTATTTATGAGCTCTGCAAGCTTGCCATAAAAGAGGTCAAAGCTCTACTTGCCCCCCCTATCTATTATGGGCTTTGTCGAAGCACTCATGGGCTACCCGGAACGATCAGCATAAGAGGAGAAACTTTAAAACAACTTCTTCTTGATATTCTTTGTGAGCTTCATCATTTTGGCTTGAAAAAATTTATCATCCTTTCTGGACATGCAGGCGGAACTCATCTTTGCTATCTTGTTGATGCCTGCGAAGAATTCGTAAGAAATCATCCAGAAACCAAGGCTTTCGTTGCGAACATCTGTGACCTCTTAAAAGAAGCCTTTTCTGAGTTAAACATCCCCTCTTCAGATTCTCATGCCGGCGAATGGGAAACCTCTCTAATCCTCTATCTTAAGCCTCATTTAGTTAAAGAAGGTGGTTTTGAGGATTATCCCAAGTTTCCAAGGCATTGGGTTGTTGCCAACAAAAAAGAATATTGGAGCTCTGGCATCTGGGGAAGACCAAATCTTGCCAGTGCAAAGAAAGGGGAAATTTTAGCTCAAAGGTTTATTTTGGCTTTAAAGCAAGCCTTGGCTGGTTTTTAATAGGCCTTACCGACCTGAGAGATAAGCTCATACACAGGTCCGATAAGGGCTATGATGATAAGAAGAAAAATTATCCCTGAGATGGTAAGAATGACCGGTTCAAGTATTTTGGTTAACTGGTCCATTAGGTTCTTAACTTCCTCAAAGTAAAAAGCGGAAAGCATCTTCATCTGAGTATCAAGCCTTCCAGTTCTCTCTCCCACTGCCACCATCCTTATGTCAATCGGTCGAAATACTTCATGCTTTTTTAGAGTATCAGTAATGGTTTCTCCTCTAGTTATGCCTTCCTCCATCGACAGGACTATCCTTTGATAATATCTGTTGGGAAAGGCTGATTTCAAAAGATAGAGTATCCGTCTTAAATCAAGCCCTGCAGAAAGCAAAAGGGAAAAATGCTCAAAAAAGAAGGCAAGAAAGCTTGTCCTTTTGACCCGTCCGAGGATTGGAGTTTTGAGTAGAAACCTTTCCATAGGAGCCTGAGTTTTGGGGTGCCGATAGAGAAAAACAAACAAGAAAATAGCACCGATAAAGATGAAGGGTAAAATAAACTTTATGCGCAGAAAAAAGTTGACGATGTTCATTAGTAGGATCGTTGGCGTGGGAAGCTTAATGTTCATCTCGGTAAATACCTTAAGTATTTGTGGAAGAACATAGAACATCCAGAAGGAGAAGGCTCCAGTCATGGCAAGGAGGACAAAGGAAGGATAGATTAAAGCCCTTTTAGTTTGGGACATAATCTCTTCTATGCGGTAGAGATGTTGAGAAGCCTCTTCAAAAGTCCTGTCAAGCGTTCCCGATTCCTCGCCGATCTGGATTAGGGAAAGGACGATGCCGCTGAAAACTCCCGTTCTTTCAAAGGCTTCTCGAACGGTTGCCCCCCTTCGTAAAGATTGCCTGATATTTCGCACAACTTCTTTTAAGATTTTATTTTTTATCTCTGGTTCTAAATCCTCAAGGGCTGAAATTAAGGGAATTCCGCTTTTTAAGGTAATCGAAAGTTGATGAAGAAGCTCTGCTATCTCCTTTCTTTTTACTCTTCTTGAGAAGAACTTTGGGAGGAGGCTGCGTTTTTCAGTGTATTCGAGTAAAAAGGCACCTTCAGCCCTTAGCTCATTAAAAAGCTGTTCAGGGTTCTCGTATATGCCCTCATCCTCAGCTATACTTCCATCAGGTAGCAAGGCCTTAAATCTGTATAGAGGCATCTTTAAGACCTTTTAGTTGTCTATCCGACGACTCTCTTAATCTCTTCTACCGTTGTTATTCCTTTTAGCACCTTATCAGCTGCATCTTCTTGTAAAGTTTTAAAACCTTTAGCCTTAGAAAGAGCATATAGTTCAAACAGAGAATGACCATTAGCAATCTTGTTTGATATTTCTTCATCTATGTAAAAAATTTCACAAACTACCGTTCTACCCAAGTATCCCTTGCCACGGCAATGAGGGCATCCTCTCCCTCGATAGTAAACATGGTCCTTAGGTAGTTTATAATACTCAAGAAGCGAGGCGGAAGGGCTATACTCTTCTTTACAGTAGGGACATATCCTTCGGACTAACCTTTGGGCAATCACCCCTTTTAAAGAACTTGCTAAAAGGTCTAAAGGAACCTTCATGTCCCTCAGACGGGATATGCTTGAGATGGAGTCGTTTGTGTGAAGGGTAGAAAGGAATAAATGGCCGGTAAGCGCAGCTCTTACTGCCATCTCTGCTGTTTCTTCATCCCTTACCTCACCTACAAGGATGACATCAGGGTCAAGTCTAAGAAAGCTTCTTATCGCTCTGGCAAAAGTATAGCCTATTTCTTCGTTTACCTGAGTTTGTCTTGTGAGGGGCAAAAGATACTCTATCGGGTCTTCACAGGTTAGCACATTCTTTTCAAAAAGATTTATTCTTCTTAAACTTGAAAATAGAGTAGTAGTCTTTCCGGACCCAGTTGGTCCGGTAATTAGAAACATCCCATAAGGTTTAGCTAAGATTTCATCAATCATCTTAATTTCCTCAGGGTCAAACCCAAGGTATTCGAGGTTTTGCACCTGAGCCCCAGTTGGAAGATACCTTATGACCACCGTTTCTCCAAAGGATGTCGGGGCAGTTGCCACCCTTAAATCGTACCTTTCCTCTAAAAAGGTAAAGGTGGTTCTACCATCCTGAGGTCTGCGTGTTTCAGCAATGTCCATTTGCGACTTGATTTTAATTACATTTATCAGTCTTCTTAAGATCGCTGCTGGGAAAACTACCGTTGGTTCAAGAACACCGTCAATTCGGTAAAAGACCTGTAAGCTCTTTTGCGTTGGGATTAAATGAAGGTCCGTTGCTCTTTTTGAAATACCAAGGATCAAAAGATTGTTGAAAAGCTCATCCACATCAAACTCAAGTGTAGGATTAAGACGTAACCTTTCAACCAAAGAAAAGATCTTCTCTTCAATAGGGTTTTCTTTGAAAAAGTAGAATTGTGATATAGCCTTTTGCAGACTTTTCTGCCCAGAAATGTAAAATTCAATTTGCCTTCCAGCTACCCTATAAACAGCGTTCATCAGATGATGATTAAAGGGATCAGAAATCGCTACTTTAAGTTTATCCCCCTCCATGGCAAAGGGGCAGACTAAGTTGTTGATGGCAAAATTATAGGGGATGAGAGATAGAGCTTGATAATCAGGCTGGATAAGAGCCAGGTCTATAAAGGGGAAATTTGCCTGCTCTGCCAGAGCTACTGCTATCTCTAAATCAGTGGTGATACCCATCCTGATTAGGATCTCTCCAAGCTTTTCTCCTGTTGCCTTTTGTTCAAGAAGGGCAAAGTTTAAAGCTTGGTCCGTGAGATAGCCCTTTTCCTTTAGAATTTGACCAAGAGGTTTTCTTTCCACGATTAAAATCCCCTCGAAGAACAGATATCCTTGACCAAGGTTGCCTCCTCTAACTTTTCTAACTCCTTTTGTGATTCTCTAAACATTTGACAGGCAAATCCATACTGGTTAAGCTTTAGCTTAGCCATAATCAGGTTAAGCTTGAAGGTTGGGTCTTGTCGTAAAGATAAAGCCTTGGCAAAGGCTTTTTCTGCTGATTTATAATCCCCAAGCAAAAAGAGAACGCTTCCATAGTTGTTGTAAACTTCAGGTTCTTGTCTATAAGCTAAGTATCTCTCGTAGAAAACTTTAGCCGATTGATAGTTTCCCTTAGCAACTTCTTCCTCAGCGTTTAAAAGAAGATTTTTCAACAAGCCCTCTTCCCGAAGTATGGGCGGACCTTCTTGAGGAGAATAGACATCTGTATGAGGTTTTTTAGCAAATAGAGGCTTTTCTTTAGTTTTCTTTGTTGGTTTTATCTCTTTTTTTCCTTCTTCAGTTTTTGTAGGAAATTTAGTAGGAGTTGTTCTTTTGGTTGTATTTGTAGCTATTGCAGTCTTGGTCCCTTCGTTAGCTTTAACGCTTTCTTTTTTTGTATCTTCCATGTTAGTGTGTGTTACATTTAAGGCCTCCTTTGATTTTGTTAAAGCATTTCGTTGAAGGAGAGCTTCTTTTTGCCCTAAATTGTTCTTTTTTATAGATACAAAGTTTTCTAATATTTTTACCGTTAAATAACCTCCTATTACTGAACTAAAAAAGAGAAGGATTAGTAATATTCGAAGAGCTATATTTTTCTTTCTTTGATAGGAAAATTCTTCAATTTGATGTTCAAATATGTTCCTAGAGAATCTTTTATCAATTTTCTTTTCTCTTAACTTTTCTAAGATTTCACCAAGCTTGCTCATCAGTCTACCATCAACCTTATTACGATTACAAGCTCTGAAAGTTTACCCCCACCTACTTGAGAACGAAAAATATTCTCAAGCAGAGGTATTGCAACCCGTCTTTCGGTGTTCCTTTGCTTGTCTAAAATTAGCCCCCCTATTACTATCAAGTCCCCCGGTCTTGCCTTAACAATAGAACTCATCTCTCTTAGATTTACAGTAGGAAGGGTAATAAAGTAATCAACGCCAAACTTTACATCCTTTAACTCGACTAATTCGCTTTTGATAGGGACAATGTGTAGATATATGTCTTCATTATCTAAAAGATAGGGCACGATACCAAGCAAAACTCCATCAAACACTGATGAAGTTTGAGTAGTGTAAGTAATAACTCCGGTAGTAGTTCCAGTTGTTATATCCCTTTTGAATTCTTTGATGTAAGAAAAGGTTGTGCCAACGCTTATTATGGCTGGTTGAGAATGTAAAACCCTGAGCTTAGGATTCTGTAAGACTTTGAGCTCTCCATATTGTTTAAGAAGGTTTAGAAGCACATTAACATTAGGTTGCCCGCTTATGGTTAAGCTTACCGAAGGCTGGTCCGTTCTCGTAGTTATACCTAGGTCAAGGGTGTTAAATGATACCCTGTTATTCCCCATAAGATAGTTGGTGATTTGAAACCAATCTATCCCAAGAGTATGTTCTTTATTTAGTTCCACCTCGATAATTTGAGCATCAAGAACAATTTGTTTCCTATACTTTGCCGAAAATTCTTTAATAAACCTGTCTATCGCTTTAACATTGCTTGGTCTATCCTTAACATACAAAATACCAGCTGAGAGGTTTAATTGATACATACCAGATTTAGAGAGCATCCCCTTCACAGTTTGTTCAAGGTTTTTATAAACTTCAAGATAGCTTCGAGAAAGCTCCGAAGAAACGGAAAATTCTCCTTTTAAGGGGGAGGGTAGGCTTGCTCCTCCGCCACCTGTAGTGGTTGCTATGTTGCCTAACACATCGCCACCAAGGTTTGCTCTGCTTTCTTTTACCACAGGCAGAAAACCAAGATTAAAGATCCGTTCCTCATAGGGCAAAATGTAAAGAACCCCCTTTTCAATCTTTGGATATACATCCAAGACCTCGCAGACCTTTTTTATAACCTCTTCCAAGGGTTGGTTTACAAACTGAAAGGATAGCCTTGCTTTATCCTCAGGGATGACCTTTTTTACCTCTGGGTCAAGGATAAAGCTAAGCCCTGCTTGGATACTTAAAAAAGAAAGGATGTTTTCATAGTATTCCTGATGAAAAGCTACATTTATCCGCTTTTGTAAAGGAGAAGCCGGAACAAACTTTGGCTTAAGCTCAATCCTTTCTTCTTTTCTTTCTTCCTTTGGTTGTGGGGTAGTTTGGTTTTCTAAAATTTCCCTCCATTTATTGTAGGTTTCTTTTGTTTCTAAACTTGGCACTTTAGCCGTGCAGGAAATGAAAATAAAGAGGCTAAAGAGCCAAAACGCCCCCCACCTCAAGCTTAACCCGCCCTTTAGGTCCCTTAAGCTCAACATAGTATTCCCCTATTTTATAAATTTTATACCCTTCAACTACACTTCCTACATAATAGGGTTTATTGTTAATTATGCATACCTTTCTTTCAGGCATTTGGATGATGCTTGATAATCTTAGAATAGTTTTAGGTAAAGATTGAGTATCTGATATACCTAACTTTGAAGACTCCTTGTAAAAAGGATTAGTCTTTAACACCGCTAATTTTACTTCTTTAGGTTTAACTGAAGCTTCAACCTCCTGAACAACGCTTAGAAGCTGTTTATGCTCCTCTGGCAAGTTTAGCTGAGTTTTTGGATTATATTTTACATATTTTATGGGGAGGTAAACCATAAAAAGAATGTAGATTAAAGCTGGACCCCAGAAGATTAAAACTAGCTTTTGGAACAGGTTAAACGTAAACTTCATACCACCCTTTAGGACCCTTCACTCTGAAAGACCACAATTTCCCCAGTTAATTTGAGCTTTGGTATATCATTTTCCTTTATCAGCTTTAACTCGCGTATTACTAAAAAACTTGCATTTGATTGAGTAAGATTTTTAACATTAAAGATTGCTTTGTTTAAATCTCTTAAATCATAGGTTCCGTTAAATGGTATACTAATCATTGTTTGAGTAGCCTTTAAATTTATCCTTTTTAATACTTCTTTTAGTCTCACAATCTCCTTAGATAATTTGTAATAACTTTCTTCTACAGTCGCTTGACTTTGTAGATTAATTGTTAATTTTTTATACTCTTTTATACTTAAAGATAAGCTTAAACCTAATAACAAAACCGCACCTAACCATAGATAAAACTCCTTTTTGTAGTACCTTAAAACTTCCTGTTTGATTAGATTCCTAATCATATCCTTTCTACTTCTTTGACTTTATTATCCCTTGGATATTTAGGGTAAAAGTATTATTTTCTACATTATAATGATTTGTGCTGTTATTTATGATTATAAAGCTACTCATTTTATTCAAAATATTTTGATAAAAATTGGTTATACCCTCAGGCTCAACTTTTTTTTCAAGTTGAACCCGGATTTGATAATCCTTACCTACTCGTCCTACCGTTAGTTCGTTTATTCTATAATCTGTATCAAGGTTTGCTAAATTATAAAGTATTTCGCTAATAGAAGGATAGGTTTGAACTTCTTTTTTTTGCAGAACATAATTTTCAAATTCTTTGATTTTTTCCGACGGATATTGGCTTAACAGTTGGTTAATGCTTTGGATAGTCAACCCCTCTTTGTGGCTTATCTCTCGTTCAATGTTTCTATTCCAATACCAAAAGGCACAAAAAAGGGAAAGAAAGATTATGGATAACCCATACATGCCGTAGGCTAATTTTTTGTTTATCTCCATAAACCTTAAGACTGAAAGCTCTTCCTCGGAAAGGAGGTTAAACTTCTGTGATACTTCAAATATAGTCAAGTAGAGGTTAAAGTTTTCAGCTAAAGAAATGTTTTGAGATCCAACGCCTTCCAAACCTTCTTTTAATTCAGGTGAGGTCACCGATACGATATTAGCCTCCTTTCCGGTATCACCCCGGTAAAGCCTTTGGAAAAAGTTAATACGGGAGCTCAATATAGCATAATCAACCCCTACCATTTCATCAACAGGGATAAATTCTACATAATAAGGTATAGCCTTTTCTGCAAGGGTAAGCCATAATCCTTCCTTTTCTTTATGGACGATGATTTGGGGCTCAGCACTTGAGAGCCTTGCAAGCAAAAAGGGTAGAAAGGTAATGAACTTAATTCTTGCTTTTGCAACCTCTTTAAGAGGAATAACAATTGGGTCAAATTCGTTTACAGGGATAGCAAGCAAAAAAACAGTGTAAATTGAGTCTGTCTTTTCTAAAACCTGCCAAAAGAGCTTATATGGTCCGCTCAAGAAGCCCTGGGTATCTATTCGGTCTCTTAACCTCAAGGTCATAGCCTGCTTATTAAATACCGGCATGTTTACTCGGTAGATTTCAAAGTAGAAGGTCTTTGGTTTTAGAATAAGATAGACATATTTTCCCCTAAGGTCCTCTACAGTCAAGGAGGGAAATTCTTCGAACACAAGCTTGCCAGGCTTACCCTCAAAGGTAACACCTTCAAAAAAGCCTGTATAGGTTGGTTTTAAAATGTAATTTTTAAAACTTTCTTTCATTTTTAAAAAATCTTACTCAGTTTAATTTAAAAAATCAAGACAAATCATGGATTACCTTTCATATTATCAGGTTTTCAAAGGTTGCCTTGGCTTCTTTCAGATGCTTCTTAGTTATAACTCTTTCTCCTTTAGTGTAGGCGAGGAAGAGCGCGCGGTCCATAAGCTTGTTGATAAGCCTTGGAATGCCTTTTGAGGACTTGTAAAGGGTCCTCAAGATGTTTTTGTGAAAATTTATCTCTGGTCGGTCGCTTACCTGGTTTATACGGAACCACAGATAAGGCAAAATTTCATCCTTATCCAAGGGTTTTAGCTCCTCAAATACAGAAATCCTTTGTCTTAAAGGCAAGAACTTTGGGCTTGCAAGCCTTTCTCGCAGGTTTGGTTGCCCGATGAGTAGGATTTGAATTACCGGATCCGTCCCTTCGTTAAGGTTGGTGATTAGCCTAAGCTCTTCTAAAGTTTCATCCGGCAAAAGCTGAGCCTCATCTATGATGAGAAGAAGCTTAGCTTGTTTTGTCTTAAGCTCCGTTAGCTTTTCTTTTAGAAATTTTAACACCAAGTCCTTTGTTAATCCTAAATCTTGCAAAGTCACATTGTTTGCGCGAGAGGTTTCTTCTTTACTTATGTCACCTAGATTCTTTCTTTCCATTACCCCAATGTGGCTCGTTTCTTGAGATTCTTCGACTCTTACAGGCCGAGGGATGATAGGGTGTTGATTGTTACCCCGAGCGTAGTGAGAGGTCTCCATACCCCAAAAGATGCTCTTTAGAAACTCTTCCGGGCTTAATGCAGGGTTTAAAATCTCAACCTTATGATAGCTATCTTGCGGGAGCCTTTCAAGAAGCGTAAGAAGAGCCTGTGTCTTGCCAACCCCAGGCTCCCCCACGATTACCGAAATCAGGCTCCCCTGAAGGATGGAAAATTTGAGGATATCAAGGATCTGCAGATGTCTCCTTGATGGAAAAAAAAGCCGTGGGTCCGGCACAAGGCTAAAAGGGGGCTTCCTTAAGTTAAAGAAGGAAAGATATAAAAAAGAAGAGTCATAATTTTCCACAACCATCACTCCCAAAAGATGTTTTAATTATATATTTTAACAAAAACTATAAGATATGTCGAGCCCCTATTTTATATAAGTCTTTGAGGACAACCGATTAGTCAATAACTTTCTCTATATCAAAATCAATCAATTTCGTAGGAATAGTAAACTTTTATAACCCTCTCTTTGATATAACTCAACCTGAGATGAAGTTTGATAGGTCACAACTACAAGAACCTTTTTACAGCCACCTTTCAGTATTTTCTAATCAACCTACCTTCCACCTTAAGCCCGAAGTCTTCTCCAAGAAGCTTTGGTAAAGACTTTAAAGCTCTTTACTTCGTAACAGCTATAGCAAACTTTGCAATCGTTTAATCACTCCTCACTTGAGCCTAAGCAAACTATGCCATGGTTTCGGGAAATTTTCTACCCTTTAGCTTTGCTTCTAAAAGTCATCCCTCGTCACAATTTTCCCTAAATACTTGAATAAGCTTAAGTAAGGGGGATTTAGTCGTTCGGTCTAAACTTTCAAGATCTTCTAAAGGTCAAAGAGTATAGCCTGCATTAAATTCTCGAAAATGTTTAACATTTAATAAGGACATAGACCAACCTTTTTGTTTTTCCAACCGAAAGAAAGAGTCTCCGAGGGAGATACTTTGCTACTCCTTGGCATGTCAAGGAAGAAAAAACTTTGTAAGGGGCAAGCATTTTAAGGAACCATGAGGGTGCCTAAGGACCTTAAGAACCGCTAAGGATGGTTAGATTTTTTAAATTTTTATACTATAATAAGTGAGCACTATGCCTATCCCTAAAAAATATCTTCAAAGAATTGTTCCCTATCCTCCAGGGAAAAGCCTCGAAGAGGTAAAAAAAGAGCTTGGCATAACTGGGAAAATTATCAAGCTTAATTCCAATGAAAACCCACTCGGTCCTTCTCCAAAAGTGTTATCAGCTCTAAAAGAGCATCTCTCTCAAATTAACCTATACCCTCAAGCAAGCTATTTTACTCTCAAAGAAGCCATAGCTAAACGCTGGAGTGTTTTCCCAACTCAGGTTGTCCTCGGCAATGGTTCAAACGAGGTCATAGAGTTTGTTTTCAAAGCCTATCTTTCTGAAGGAGACGAAATCATAGTCTCCAAGCCAAGCTTCTTGATGTATGAAAAGTTTGCCCAAATATACGGAGTTTCAATAAAAGAGGTCCCCTTAACAAAGGAGCTAAAGCATGATTTAAAGGGCATAATCAAAGCGTTATCCTCAAAGATTAAAGCCATATTCCTTGACCATCCTCACAATCCAACGGGTTCAACGCTAAGCAGAGAAGAATGGGATGAGTTCTTAGAAAAATTAGAGGATGATGTGCTCTTAGTGATAGATGAAGCTTATGGAGAGTTTATAGATGATCCGTCCGTCCCAAGTGGGCTTGAATTTCTTAAAAAAAGAAAAGCAGCCTTGATCCTAAGAACCTTCTCCAAGGCATACGGTCTTGCTGGGCTAAGGCTAGGCTACGGGATAGCTTCCGAGGAAATAGCTAACACGCTTGAAAAGGTTAGACAACCTTTTAATGTTAATACTTTAGCGGTGATTGCAGGGCTTGCTGCTCTTGAAGATGGGGAGTACCTTCGCAAAACCATAGACTTAACTTTACAAGGTAGAAAATATCTAACCGAAATCTTAACCAAGTTCGGTTTTAGGGTTTATCCCTCTCAGGCAAATTTTATCATGGTTGACTTTGGAGAAAAATGCGACGCCATCTATCAAGAATTGCTTCACCGAGGGATACTTTTGCGACCGCTTAAAGCTTACGGATTTACAACTTGTCTTCGCATCACCATCGGGCTTCCAGAAGAGAACGAAGTTCTGATTTCAAACTTAAGAGAGATACTCAAACTCTAAGAGACTTTTCCTACTCCAGTCCCGTAAAATTCTACAATTATTTTGGTTGCTCTATCAACGGGAAGGGGGGTTGATACTCTTATACATCTCTCAACCGCTCGGTCAAATTCGCTAACTCCCGAGGCTTGGACAAAGTGATAGCTTAAAATACGCCCAGAACTATCAACTTCAATTAAAACTCTTGCTTTGAGCTCAGACTTTGCTCTAAGATAAATAGGTATCTCAAAGTTAGCTTGAAGCTTTCTTTTAACAAGGAGTAAAAATTCGGTCGATAATTTTGTGGAAGAACTTGGAGTAGAAGCCGAGGATTCAGCCTGTGAACCTATTTTTCCGCCGGTCGTAGATTGCGAGGAGCTTTCTCCTCCTTCCTTTTTAAGCTTTGCTAAACGATTTTGTAAGTAGTTTAACTCTTCTTCAGTAAGGGCTTGCTCTTTACCCTTATTTTTTTCTTGTTTTAAGGCTTGAATTTTCCGCTTTAAAAATTCTTCTTCATTTTTGGTAAGAAACTTCTCTTTTTTAGCTATTTGTTTTGGAACATCGTTTTTTGAAATGCGCTCCTTTAGAGGTTTCTCTTCTTTAAGTTGAGTTTGTGTGCTGTCTAAGGAATAGGGTAGGGATGGTAAGGCTTTAGTGATCACTTCTTTGGTTCGTGGTTCAAGAAGTAAGACCTTAACCTCTTCTTGTTTTTTGTTTTTTAAAGTATAGGCAGAAAGAAGAATAAAAGTTAGGAATAGGAGATGAATAACTAAGGAAAATCCTGCGGATAGAAGGGCTTGCATTTCACTCAGGGATAGTGAGCAAACCTACTTGGGTAAATCCTGCCCTTTTTACCTCAGATAAAACTTTGGCTACAAGACCGTAGTTTGCCTCTCTGTCTGCCTCTATTTGAACCTCTTTAATAACGCCTCTTTCTTTAGCCTCTGCAAGCCAAGCTGAGAGTTTGTTAAGGCTCATCGTCTCGCCTGAGACCTTTATCGTTCCGTCTTTGAAAATGGTAATTCTAAGGGGCTCGGCTTCCTGCCTACTAAGGGGAGAGTCTTTTGTTTGAGGGAGATTTACCTCGATGCCAGCTGTCATAAGAGGAGCTGTAATCATAAAAATTATCAAGATTACAAGGACAATGTCAACAAGAGGGATAATGTTTATCTCAGCTTGAGGTTCACGAACTAACTTCATGTTAAAACCTAAAGTTTTCCTCTTTTAACAATTCGTCTCTTATGTAGATAAGCCCTTTTTCTAAAAGTTTCTCGGCTGGGAGCTCTGCATCTCCTTTAGTAAAGGCAGGATGTCCATCTTCCTTTATAACTTCTTTTAAGGTGTCAAGGTCGTAAGCTAAAAGAAATATCTCCTCTAAAAGGTCTCCAGTTAAAGGGATATCCTTAATCTTTTGACGTTGGGAAACAATCTCACCCCAGAGGTCGTTAAAGTAAATGTAGTTGGGAATTAAACCTTGTTCCTCCAGATAGTTTTGGACGGTAATGGGACGGTTTTCATAGTGCCCTTTACAATGAGTTTCTCTCCAGATTTTGAAGACTTCAACCCTTTCTCCATTCTCCAAAACAGCAAAATATCTTACTAAGGGATAGAACCTGCAGGAGCTTGGACGTGCTGGATAAACCTTGCACCCCTCCTCTTTATCGAGGAAGGGGCAAGCATAATCGATGGGTAGCATGTTCACGGAAACAGTTGGCAGCTGGGTTACTTCACCGATGTAAACTTCGGCGTACTTTTCAACAAATTCCTCAGTAGTCATACCAAGATGGGTCCGAAGCCTTAGAAAATCGTAGGGGGTTAATATTAGCTTCACATCATAACAGCACTTATTGAAGCAAACGATTCCTTTATAACATTTAAAGTTAAAAGCATCATTTAAAGTTAAATCCTTTGGGTCTAAGACGATGTTGTAATGGGGAATGTGCATTATTCAGCAACCTCACCCTCTGTGGAAAATTTGGGCTTCTTTTCGTCTACGAGCTTAAAGCGGTCCTTAAGCTTTTCTAAAACCTTGGGAAGAGTAGTGTATTCCATTTCTTCTGGAGGTAGTCTGTGTGGTTCAAATATACCTTGGCGTCTTAAAAGATTAGCCATTACGCTTGCCTCTTGTCTTGCATAATCAAAGGCAGGGTCATCGAAAAGGTCGTTAGGACCGATAAGTTGCCCTTCACAAATTTGATAACCAGCGGCAATTACTCGAGGTGGTCCATCAAACCTTGTTGGCTTCGCCTGAGCAAATGATACCGGCATCAAGGGACCAACATGCGAGCCCCTCATCCATCCCTCAACAAACCACGGTCTTGCAAAGGGTTCAAGGGCTTCTCCTACTGCTGGGAAACCGCTCTGGCATCTAACGATAAGAACCGGGTCATCCTTCCCCACATACCTTCCAGCCATTAGAGAGAGCTTCTGAGTTGAAGCAACGGCTGCTATTTCTCCATCCCTCTTGCGGTAGACTGCTCTCACGCAATACCTGCTTGTCGCTCCAATAAAGACGAGAAGGTCGTAAAGCTCTTCAGGTGCTTTAAGCTGGATTGACATGCCACTATACACATCAAAAACTTCGAAGATAAAGCCATCGTGCATGGAGGGGTCGATGACTAAGCCAGCGGTGTTCATCGGGTCGGCAAACATTTCATAAAGAGGGAGGTTCCAGGCGCTAGGTGAGGTTTTATCTGCAAAAAAGACGATCACCGGCTCACTTTTTCTCTCTACGAATTCCATTTCCGCAACACCAGGCCCCATGCCTTTTACATTACCGGAAAAGGCGTCGCTAAGAAGGTCTTGCCCTGCGCCGTACATCTTTAGTTTCTTTGAGACTTCGGTGCCTGCAACAAAGGCATTCCAAGCAAGCTCATGGATGTCTGGAGAGTCAACGCCCTTGGTATGGGTCATAACTAAAGCAATATCGTCCCCGCAGGAAAGCACAGAAACATCAATTATTTTGCCATCACCTTTGGCTTCCTCTACCACCTCTTTTACTCTTTGCAAGACTTCAGGATGAACTGAGGAATGCCCCACATATCCTCCAATATCTGCTTTAATCACCGACAAGGTAATCTTGCCCATAAAACCCTCCTTTTGGATCATATCTTCTTTCCGAAAAGTATAATAATAATGAAGGATTTTAGCAAGACCAAAGGGACAATAAATTCCAAATGAAGGAAGAAGAAAAGCTAACCGTTGCTTTAAAGTATGAAGTAGAAAAGGGGACACCAGAGGTTGTAGCAAAGGGTAGGGGCAGACTGGCAGAGCTTATTTTACAGATCGCTCGAGAACACAATATACCTATTAAGGAAGACCATAAGCTTGTAAAAGAGCTTTATAAACTTGAGCTTAACAAGCCCATTCCACCTGAGCTTTATTATGCTGTAGCTACTGTTTTAGCCTGGGCTATAAGGTTAAACAAAAGGTTACAAGAAAAGGTTTTATCCCAAATAAAAAAAAGCGAATAGAATTTTCATTTAAGCTCTTGTCAAACTCAAAAAAGAGTTTATAAAAGACCTTTAACAATTTTTAGAACTTCAAATTAACTTAAGGGGGTTTGCATGCGGATACTTGACGACAGGCTCTATTCTGAGAACCATCTTTGGGTGAAAAAGGAGAGAAAAAAGCAAGCTAAGATTGGAATTACTGAGTTTTTCTCTGTAAAAGGAGAAGAGATTATAAACATAGACCTCCCGGAAGAAGGAGATGAGTTTGAAAAAGAAGATATTTTTGGAAGCCTTGAAACAGTTGAAGAGGTGTACGACCTTGCAATGCCAGTTTCTGGCACTGTTATTTCCGTAAATGAAAAGGTCTTAGATAATGTTGATATTCTAAACGAAGACCCTTACGATGAGGGTTGGCTCATCAAAGTTGAGCTTTCTGACACCTCCGAGCTTGATGAGCTTCTCCCCCCGGAAGACTACGAATTGAAAATTTCTAAGGAGTTTGAAGAGATCATTCCAGAAAAGATTATGGAAGAGGAGGAATAGGTTGATTGCCTTTGTCTTCCCGGGACAAGGCTCTCAATACCTAGGGATGGGCAAAGATTTCTATGAAAATTACCTTGAAGCTCAGACAATTTTTGAAAAGGCAGAAAAAATTACGGGAATTCCAGTTAAAGCTTTGTCCTTTGAAGGACCGTTGGAGGAATTAACCAAGACAGAAAATTTGCAAGTTTGCATAACAACTGTAAATCTTGCTTGTTTTGAAGTGATTAAAAATCAATTTGGAGAAATTTTGTCTAAGCTTCGTTTCGTAGCTGGTCATAGCTTAGGGGAGTTTAGCGCCTTATATGCCGCCGGGGTTTTAACTTTGGAGGAGGCTCTTTTAGCGGTAAAGGACCGTGGACGGGTGATGGGGGAAGTTGGGTCAAGTAAGCCCTCCGGGATGTATGCGGTCATCAATCTCTCTTTAGAAAAGCTTGAGGAACTTGTGAAATCCGCGGAAGGGCTTGTGGTTATTTCTAATTATAATTCTCCTAATCAATTTGTTATAAGCGGTGAAGAGCCCTATTTAACTGAAGTTGCAGAAAAGGCAAAAGCTCTCTCGGCAAAGGTTGTAAGGCTTAAAGTAAGCGCAGGCTTCCATTCACCTCTTATGGAAAGAGCGCAACAGGTTTTTACCGAATTCTTAAAAACCTTGCATTGGTCTGAACCTAAGGTCTCCTTTATTAGCGCAGTAACCGGAAAAGAAGAAACTTCAGCAACGAGCATTTTTGAAGTGATGACTAAGCAGATTGTATCCCCAGTTAGATGGATATCCGCCGTTGAGTATATGTATGAAAAAGGCGTAAAGATATTCGTAGAAGTAGGACCTAAAAAGGTTCTCTGCGGTCTTATTTCACAAATCTTAAAGGATAAAGAACATAAAGTCTTTAATGTTGAAGATAGAGGGACATTAGAGCAATTTTCTAAAGAGGTTTGGGCTTTCTTATGAAGATTAAGGTCAACGAAGAAAGATGCAAAAGCTGCGGACTTTGTGTAGCCTTTTGTCCAAAGCAAGTCCTTGCCATTTCTGACAAGAGAAACCTTCATGGATACAAGGTAGTTTACTTTAAGCATCCCGAGAAATGCAACCTTTGTGGGGTCTGTTATCTTATGTGTCCGGATGTCGTTTTTGAAAGGGTAGGGGATGACGAATAGGGTTTTGATCAAAGGAGTTGAGGCGGTTGCCTTAGGGGCCCTTGAAGGGGGATGTGACTGTTATTTTGGATATCCTATAACCCCTCAGAATGAAATTCCTGAGATAATGTCTGTTGAGTTACCCAAAAGGGGGGGAGCCTTTGTCCAAGCAGAAAGCGAAACCTCAGCCATCAACATGGTCCTTGGAGCAAGCGCTGTAGGAAAAAGGGCTATGACAAGCTCTTCAAGTCCGGGGATCTCTTTGATGAGCGAGGGATTTTCCTATCTTATTGCCCTTGAGCTACCCTGCGTGATCGTTAATGTGATGAGGGGTGGTCCGGGGCTTGGGGGGATAGAAGCCTCTCAAGGAGATTATTTTCAGGCGGTAAAGGCTCCAGGCCATGGTGACGGAAGGTTTTTAGTGCTTGCTCCTGCAAGCTGTCAAGAAGCCTACGAGCTCACGGCTAAAGCCTTTGAGCTTGCTGACAGGTATCGGAACCCAGTGATGATACTCATGGATGCTATCTTGGGACAGATGAAAGAATCAACTGTATTAAAAAAGCTAAACATTAAAAGCATAACCAAGGATGATTGGGCTTTAACTGGGGCTAAAGGAAGAGAAGCTCGGATTATAAAGAGCCTTTTTTTAGATTCTGCTGAGCTTGCCGAAAGGAACCTAAAATTAAAAAAGAAATACGAACAAATGGAAAAAGAGGTTCGTTTTGAAAGCATTTTAGATGGGAACGAAGAGGTTTTAGTTTGTGCCTTTGGGTCAATGGGAAGGATAGCAAAGGAAAGTGTTCTTAAGCTTAGGGAAAAAGGCTACAGAGTAGGGTACTTTAGACCAATCACTCTTTTTCCTTTTCCTAAGAAAGCTCTATCAAGCATTTTTGAAAAAAACAATTCTCTTAAACAGATCCTCGTTCTTGAGCTAAACTGCGGGCAAATGGTTGAAGATGTAATGATCTCAGTTTGTGGGAAGGCTGAAGTAATATCCAAATTCTATCCTCCAAGTGTCCTTCCTTTTCCTGAAGATATTGAAAGGGAGATCAAAAAATGCTTAAGGAAAGTTTATTTCGTTTCCCCAAAAGTTTAAAAAGAACTAACTTTCATTACTGTCCAGGATGTCATCATAGCCTTGTTCATCGCATACTTTGTGAGGTTATCGATGAGCTAAATTTAAGGGAAAGAACGATAGGCATTGCCTCCATTGGGTGTGCTTGTTTTATCTATAACTACATCGATGTAGACATGGTTGAAGCCCCACACGGTCGGTCGTGCTCTGCTGGAACTGGTATAAAACGGGCTCGGCCTGACCTTATAGTTTTTACTTATCAGGGTGATGGTGACTTTGCAGCCATAGGGCTTGGAGATAGTCTTCATGCAGCATCTCGTAGTGAGCGGATTACGGCTATTATGATCAACAACACTGTGTATGGCATGACGGGAGGGCAGGCTTCCCCTACTACCGTTATTGGACAGAAGACAACCACAACCCCCTTTGGAAGAAAACCAGAGGAGCAAGGCTATCCTCTTAAGGTGGTAGAAATTTTGTCTAACTTTGAGGGGGTTGCTTACGCAGCCCGGGTAGCAGTTAACAACCCCAAGAGAGTTATGGAAACAAAAAAAGCTATAACCAAAGCTTTCTTAGCTCAGCTTGAGGATAAGGGTTTTGCCTATGTGGAGGTGCTCTCAGCCTGTCCTATAAATTGGAAGATGGACCCTGTTTCTGCAACAAAATATGTGGATAAACTAACGGAAATCTTCCCCCTCGGGGTGTTTCGGGAGACTTTTTGATGAAGAAAGCGAAGAACTACAAAATTGAGATAATATTTTCTGGCTTTGGCGGGCAGGGCATACTCTTTGCTGGCAACCTTTTTGCTTTAGCAGGAGTTTTAGCTGGTTATCATGCGACCTTCCTTCCTGTATACGGTCCTGAAATGAGGGGAGGAACTTGCAATTGCACAACGATTATCTCCCAAACTGAAATAGCCTCTCCAGTAGTCAAGGAGCCCGATGTATTAGTGCTTTTAAATCTTCCATCTTACCTGAAATTCATGCCAAGATTAAAAAAGAAGGGACTTGCCATTTTAAATTTAGACCTGATACCTGAAGAGGTAATCCTTAAGGACGATAAGCTTAACCAAGGAAAAAGGATTTTAAAAATTCCAATGAATTCCCTTTCAGAAAACATTGGATATCCTCAGCTTGCGAACATTGTCGCTATAGGTGCTCTTTGGGCAACTCTTAAGCCTTTTGACAAAAAATACATCGAGGAGGCTTTAAAAAAGATGCTAAAAGGGGGCAAAGAAGGACTCCTTGCCCCCAATTTGGAAGCCTTTAAGGCTGGAATAGAATTCCTAGCTAAGGAAAAAACTAAGTAGTCAAGATCTGCTTTATCTCATCAACCGAAAGCACTTTTCCTTGGGACACTACGCTTCCATCAACCCAAAGGGCGGGTGTCTTAAATACTCCGTAAAGAGCCATCTGTTTTAAGTCTTTGATGTACTCTATCTGAGCTTCGATCTTTAATTCCTCCAAAGCTTTAACAACATTTTCGTATAGAGCTTCGCATTTCAAACAACCTGGCCCGAAAACTTTAATAACTCTCATCCTTCCACCTCCTCCTTTGTTTTTAATATGTTTTTATCCCCTAATCAAACCAAATAAGTACCCGCAGATGGAACCTAAGGTCAATACCAAGGCTCCGTATACTAAAGTCTTTTTTGGACCCCAAATGCTCTTTAGAACCAAGAGGCTTGGTAGGCTGACGGCTGGACCGGTTAGAAGAAGGGCTAAAGCTGGTCCATATCCCATGCCAGCACCCAACAAACCCTGAAGTATGGGCACCTCGGTTAAGGTGGCAAAGTACATCAATACCCCGATCAAACTAGCAAAGAAATTGGCAAAGATAGAATTTCCACCAACTAAAGCATAAACAAAAGAGGACGGAATGATTGCTTCATGACCGGGTCTTCCAAAGAATAAACCAGCTATAAAAACGCCGAGGAAAAGAAGTGGAAATATCTGCTTTGCTAATAGATAAGTATTTTGAAACCACTCTGACATCTCGCCTTTGGTCGTTGAAAGCGCATAAGAAAAGCCTAAAACCCCGATTAAGAATGAAATTTCTTTTTCAGAAATAACAAGATATGAAATAATTACAGAGAATGCTGTAAAAATAATCTTCATTTTCGATACATTAAACCAGAAAATAAGAACTATTCCTAAAATTATTGCAAACAAGGAAACAAGATACCATTTTATGGAATAGATGGTATAAGCTATTCCTTCCTTTCCACCCCAGGTTGCAAAAATTAAAATACCTGTTAATAGAGCAAGAACTGAAATTCTTTTGTAAAGCGGAAGGCTTTCTTTCTCCCCCTCAAATTCAATGCCTTCAAGCCTTGTTTTTTCTTCTTTTCTAAAAATAAATTCCATGATTAAACCAATGATTATGCCCCCAAGGATGGCTCCGAGTGCCCTTGCTAACCCAAGGTCAGAGCCCAGTATCTTGGCGGTAAGCACTATGGCTAAGACATTTATCGCAGGACCGGAGTAAAGGAAGGTAGTAGCAGGACCGATGCCAGCACCTCTTAAATAAATCCCAGCAAAAATAGGAAGCACGGTGCATGAACAAACCGCTAAAATTGTTCCGGAAACGCTTGCCACAGAGTAGGAAAGATATTTAGGGGCGTTAGCACCAAGATACTTCATCACAGAGGCTTGCGAAAGAAATGTGGTTATTGCCCCGGCTATAAAAAGCGCAGGAATCAGACAAAAGATTACATGTTCTCTTGCATACTCATGGGTAAGGTATACGGCTTCTTTTAAACCTTGTAAAAACCTTTCTTCAAAGGGTAAAAAATAGAAAAATAGAAATATCAAAAGTGCAGATACTATATACTTTAGCTCCTTTTTAAGCACTTCCCCCCTCCTTTAAAGTATTGGTTTTTAAGCTCTGGAATAAGAATTGTGAATTTGGCGTAGTTTTAGAGATTATCTCATCGTATAAACCTTGTTTTTTCAATTCTTCAAGTAAAGTATCTAAAATTTTGTGAGTAAACTCATCCTTTGGGGAAAGCTTGTAGATGATGAAAAATTTAGATTTTTCAAAGGAGGTTATCCCAGCATCTGTTAACACCTGAAGGTGCCTTGAAATAGTTGGCTGAGAAAAACCGATGATGTTTACCAACTCACAAACACAATGTGGTCTAAAGGAAAGCAAGGCAACTATTTCAAGCCTTGTAGGGTCAGAAAGGGCTTTCAAAACCTTTGTAAGCCTTATCAAATCCATTTTTTTCTCCCCCTATTTTAGGATCATCGTTGCTACTTTATAAGCAGTCACGATTACGATTAAAAGGGCAAAAATCTGCTTAATTCTCCCGCTTGGAACATAAAGGCTTGTTGCCCTTGCCCCAAGATAAGAGGATATTGCCCCCACTCCTACTAAAATCATAGTAAGATTAAAATCCCATTTAGCCGTGTTAAGATGGGGTATAAGGGCTGAAAAGGAAGGAGGACATACTGCAAAGGCGTTAATTCCTGCAGCTCGTTTCGGGTCAAACCCACACAGGATAAGGGTTGGCATAAGGAGAAAACCAGGCCCAACTCCAAGAAGTCCGCTTAAAACTGAGATAGGTATAGCCAAAATTGCAGCAAGCTTAAAATTTTCTTGACCTTTCTCTTTTGGTCTTATGGGTTTAAAAAGTCTATAAGCAAGGAAGACCACCGCAAAAAAATAGATGATCCAGATGATGGTTTGAGGGATATAGTGAGCTAAGAGTGCACCAGCTGGGGCTGAAACTGTAGTAATAATGGCGAGTAAAATAGCTTTTCTCCAATCTACCAAACTGCTTTTAGCAAAGCCAATAGCGCTTAAAAGAGCTGTAACACCGTTTAACAGGAGACTTAATGGTTGAACTTGATGAACAAGGTCTTCCATAAAGAGCCCTAAAAAAGGAATGGCTGCAAAGGCAACGCCTAAACCAAGCATTCCAGAGATGAAAGAGAGGACAGCAATACCAAGGGGGATTATCAAACTGTTCATAAACTTCCTCCCATTAAAGCATAGAATTTTATTTAATACTATATAGCAATATAGCTATATGTCAAGGGATGCTTGGCAGGACGCAGTCCCGCTTTTTATTTAACTTCCGATAAGATATATTATGTAAAATTCATAACGAAAAAACTTAACGGATAGGAATTGTAAATAAATTTTACAGAGCTTTGGGAACCCTTTTTTCAGATGGCGTGCTATAGGAGCTAATGATAAATAATCTTTGATTTGAAAATTCTGCTAATTCTCCCTCAACCTCAAACACCATTTCGATGACCTCAGAGATTACCTCACTTGTAAATCCTTTCCAGAGGAGCTTGCCATCCTTCATGAAGAAAAGCTCATCGCCATACCTTAGGGCTAAATTCAGGTCGTGTAGCACAAGCAAGGTGATTAAGTTTACCCTATAAGTTGTTGTTTTAATAATCTCCAGGATCTCTATCTGGTTCTTTGGGTCTAAATGGTTTATAGGCTCATCGAGAAGAAGCACCTTAGGTGTTTGAGCCAGGCATCTTGCAAGGAGAACCTTTTGAAGCTCACCTCCGCTAAGCTCATCAACGAACTTATTCTCAAATCCTCTAAGTTTAAGCTCCTCAATGATGGAGTTAACTATTTCTAAGTCTCCATTCCCAGGCCCAAATGTAAAATAAGGCTTTCTCCCAAGGAGTATACTTTCAAAAACGGTCATTCGAGGAACGTTGTTTGACCGCTGGGGTAAATATGCGATGAGCTTTGCTATTTCTTTTAAGCTGAGATTTTGCAAATCTTTGTTAAAAAGACGGATTGTGCCTGCTCTTGGTAGTAGAACCTTAGCCATGGTTTTTAAAAGTGTTGATTTCCCTGACCCGTTTGGACCCAAGATTATGTTAACTCTTCCCTCTGAAAAAATTGCATCTATACCCTGAATAACTAAGCTTCTGTCATAACCTGCGTATAACCCTTTTACCTCCAAACTCAAAATCTATTCCTCCTTAATAATAAAGTTAAAAATACCGGAGCGCCTATGAAAGATGTAATGATACCTACGGGTAGAACTATGGGAGAGAGGATCGTTCGGGCTAACAAATCTGAGGCAAGAAGTAATCCAGCTCCTGCCATTGCTGAAAAAGGGATCAATAAAGTATAATCATTTCCTATTAAAAGCCTAATGATATGAGGAGATATTAGACCAACAAACCCAATTATGCCTAAAAAGGCTGTGGGCACTGCTGTCAGTATGGCACAAATCAAAAGAGAAAAGATTCTCAAAAATTTAGGATTTGTTCCTAAATTTTTAGCTGTTTCATCTCCCCAAAGCATGGCGTTATAATTCCAACGATTTACCCACAATAACGCAAAGCTTATACAAAAAGTGAGAGCCATAATTTTATTTTCCTGCCAACCTGCCTTACCCACATCTCCAAATGTCCAGAAAACCGTTGAGGCTACTCTAACTTCATCTGAAAAATACTGAAGAAACATGGTCGCTGAAGTAAAAAGACTGCTTAAGGCAACGCCAGCTAAGATGATGGCTTGAGGTGAAAGACTTCGCAAAAGGGACAGCCCAAGTATTATCAATACTGTAAGAAGAGCTCCGCAAAAGGCTGAAAAAACTACTGGCACTCCCTGAAGTATAGAAAAACCTTCAGGTCCTACATTAAAGGTTTTACCTGCTCCAAGAACAATTATGGCAAAGGCTGCCCCAAAGGCTGCACCATGAGAGATACCAAGGGTAAAGGGTGAGGCTAAAGGATTTTGTAAAACATTCTGCATCACTGCCCCAGAAACACCTAAGGATGCTCCCGTTAATATCCCACCTATAGTTCTTGGAAGCCTTATCTCCCAAACGATGTAAGCCTCCTCTCTATCCTTTTGAAATAGTAAACGCATAACATCTAAAAAAGAAATATTTACCGAACCATAACTTATGGATAAGAACGCTAATAAAATCATGAGAAAAAGAAGAAAAAGCCCCAAACTCCACTTGAAAGACATTATTTTAACAAGATTTCCCTTTCGGTAAATTTCACTTTTTTAAAGGCTGGGTAGGTGCTTACAAGGTTATCATAGGGGTCAACCCCAAGAAAAGTTTTTAAAATCTCCCTTGCTTTTCTCTCGAAGTTCAAGTCAACAAAGCCTTTTTCGTGCACCGTTTTCCCGATAAAATAGGAGTTGATTAGCATAAGCTCAATGTTTGCCCTGTAAAAATTAAACGGAAGTAGCGTGTAGACCTTTTCATTCTTTACAGCCTTTAGCCGTTGATAAAAAGTCTTATTTTTACGGTAATCATCCGCAACGAGCGAAAAACCGTTTGCATCGATAAAAATGTAATCAGGGTTCCATAAAAGTAGCTTTTCCCGGTCGACAAAAACATGTCCTTTTGCTCCTAACTCATCAACCACATTTTTTAGGTTTAACCAAAGTAAGGGTGGATAGTTAGCCTGCGTGCTTGTAAATCCGTGATGGCCACGCATGCTAACTGCCCCAACATAAACAGTTGGCATCCTTCCATTTCTTTCTGAACGCTTCTTTAAGTCTTCTATGCAGGCTCTTAGGTAGTGTATTAGCTCTTCTGCCCTTTTTTCCTTGTTTAATAAAATTCCCAAAAATCTTAAAAGTTCATATACATCTTCTATTTTAAAGCCTTGAGTTCCTATTGAAGCTAAAACTACTACAGGGATACCTGTTCGCTTTTGAATAATATCTGCAAGGTCAGGCTCATGGGTGAAGATAACATCCGGTTTGACTGTTATTAATTTTTCAAAATCTGGAAGTTTACCCGGCCCGCCCTCTCCAATTACTGGAAGCTTGTCAATCCTATCAGCTATGGCGTTCCAGTATGCTCGACCTACAGCTGGATTTCCTTGAATAGACCTTTGTTTTTCAAAGCCTTCTATGCCTACCACTTTATCAAAGGCTTTCAAATAGACGATATATCTTAAGGTCCCATGAAGGGCTACTATCCTTTCGATTTTCTTGGGAAGGACGACCTCTCTACCCGCTTGGTCGGTTATCTTGATGGTTTCATTTTTAGCAAGAGAAACGCCAAAAAAGTAGATGACAAAGAGGCAACTAAGAAAAAACTTGGCTAATTTAAATCTCAAGGCTCCTTGCATAGTTCCCCCTTTAAGTAGGAAGCAATATTCTTGAAGCAAGTTCCTTTGCAGGAACCATTACTTCATCAACTAACCCAAATTTACCTAAAATTGAAGCTTCATATACTTTGGAGGAATAAGGAAATACTGCATCAACCTCTAATCCATTGGCCTTGCATAATTCTAAAACTTTTTCCCGAAGCTCATTTGGTGCTTTGTTCAAAACAAAAAAGGTTCTTTTACTGAGCTCTTTTGCTAAATTGTAAGCTCTTTTCGCTACTTCAATGGAATCAAGATAAGGCTCGGCAACGACGATAACAGCATCAACTTCCTTTTCAATTCCCCTACCAAAGTGCTCTACGCCCGCCTCTGTGTCAAGAAGAAGTATTTCCCCTTCTTCAAGGGCGATTTTTTCAAGAAACATTTTTGTCAAAAATCCATACGGACAGGCACAACCTTCAAGGGACTTTCTAATCTTTCCAATGGAAACCAAAGCCATGTTCCCTTTTTTTAAAACATACTCCTCTGGGAAATCAGAAAGCTTAAAGGTCTTTTGGTTGAAGGGGTTGACCTCCTCAAGCGTTGGTTCAGTGTTTGACTGAAAACTTTTCCTCAGAACTTCCTTTAAAGCAGGTTTTCCTCCCAGAAAGTCAACCAAGGGCTGAGGAGCTGAAGGAAAACCAAAATATTTGTGAAGTGAAAAGTTACTCTCATCTCCATCAACCACGATAACCTTAAAACCTTGGTCTAAAAAGGCATTAGTTAAAACATAGGTAAGAAAGCTCTTCCCTACCCCACCCTTTCCGCAAATTGCAATCTTTTTCATTTCTACCTCCTAATCTTACTTAAGCCTAATCTAGCTTAAAATCTAAAGGAGAGGCTTCCTCTTACCGTAAACGGAGCACCAACTCCGTAAGTAGTTTCACTCACCGCATCATCCATCGCATTGATCACTGAAATATACTTTTTATCAAAAAGATTATCAACTTCAACCGACACCTTAAAGTTCTTTATAAATCCAATCCTTTCCCGTAAATAACTGACCCTTAAATCACAGACTAAAAACGATGGTATTCTCTCAGTATGTTCGACATTACCGTAACGTTTGCTTAGAAATCTTACTTGGGGCATGATTTCGAAGTTATTATAATTTAGTATTAGACCAGAAGCTACTGTCCATCTTGGAACATCTACAACCTGTTTTCCCTCACTTTTCAAGGTCTTACCAGCATAGGTAATGTCTTTATCATAGGTCAAGTGGTTGTAAGTTGGATTTAAGTAAAAAACCAAGCCATCTCTGAGATAGAGATTTCCTGCTACTTCAACCCCATACCCTTTAGCCCTACCTACATTTTGTTGATAGTTTACAGGTTTCCCTGTTGAGGGGTCAATAACTCTTGGGTCTGAGATAGTAGTAAGAAGTTTTCTATGTTTTGAGTAAAATAGCGTTGAAGTTATGTCGAAAAATTTACCATGCATGCGGAATCCTAAGTCAAAGTTATCAGACCTTTCAATATCAAAACCCTTAAAAAGGTCGTTCAAAGTTATTCCAGCACTCCTAAATTGAGGTCTAAGCCTGTTGTAAAGGGATACAAGGGGTAAGTAAGCATAAGGTCTAATAAAATTTCTTCCATAGCTAAAGTATGCTTCAATGTTTTCGTTAAGTCTATAGGATAAACCTACCGTGGGAAGCAAGATGTGGTAGGTTTTTGCTTCCCTATCAAGGTCTGGGGCTCTCTGAAGCTTTAAAGTAGTTGTATTAGTAACAAAGCCTTCACTGCTTGGGTCTTTGAATTTGAAATATTTCAGTCCTGCCTGCCAGTTAAAATTGCCGAAGTTCCCTGCAATCTTTATATAAGGCGAGTGGATATAAGATTTCCCAGAAGTAGCAAAAACACCAAAGCCGCGATAGAGTAGAGCACCTGTCCCGTTTACTATTAAGTAGTTTTCAGTGTAGATATCCATATCCGCGCATTCATAATGATAACCGATAACAGCAAAATGATTGTTTATCGCTAAATTCAGGTTCCCAATAAAGCCCTTTCTTTCGATGTCCCTTGTTCTCTTTTGAACGCCTGGTCTACCCTGAAGGTTTGAGGTTCCATCCCAAATTTTAGCATCCTCGCTTGAGTAATATGGCTTAAGAGTAAGGGTCACATTCTCCAAAAGCTTGCCATCTATCACCGCAAATAGGTCTCTGTTAAGATGCTTGGCCTTATTGTATTTGTAATAAAGATAATCTTGTGTTGGATTACCCGTTAGCCATTTGTTAAAATCAAGCCGACGGTGCTTCTCTAAATCTCTTGCCTGAGAATAATCTAAATACCTATACTTGTCGTAGTTTATCTCGTTGAAGTTGGCAAAAATCTTCACTTCAAGGTGCTCTCCAATGGGTTGAACAAAGGTTAAATTTAGGTTGTTTCTTGGTCCAAGGTTTCCTGGTCCTTTCCATTTATCAGATTCTGTATATGAATAAGCTGCGGATAACCTTGAACCAAGGTTATGAAGCTTGCCTGTGTCTACCCTTACATAGGACTTGTAAAAGTTAAAGGATCCAAAGGATTGCGATAATGTTATACCTGTTTTTTCCTTAGCCCAAGCTGGTCTGAGCTCGATTGCCCCAGCCCTGTTGCCAACTCCAACCCCAAAATCAGCTGGAATAGCACCCTTGTAAACCGCTATGCTTTCAAAATTCTCAAGGTCATAGACATAGGACCGCGGACCTATGGGGTTTGCCCCATAGTTTGGGATGCCTTGAACCGTCAACCCTCCAAGATAACCTCTAATTCCCCTTATCCTTACATTAGTGTTCTCAGCAGCGAGATTGCTTGGGTCAGAGCTTTCAAATACAACTCCAGGCAGGATGCTAAGAACTTCATACACATTAAGCGTTCCTTTTATCCCAGAAAGTTCCATCCCTCTTTTAGTTACCTCAACCCCAGTGTAAACAGTTTCTCCAGCTTGTTTGGTAGGAAGAACTATCTTCTTTTCTTTAATTACTACCTCTTCGAGTTCTACCTCTCTTTTATCAAAGCTTGAAACTTCCGCAGAATATGCAAGGTTCGAAAATAAAAGAAGTCCAGAAATCCCTTGAACTAAGCGCAAAAAGGTAGGAACCTTCATAACCCTCCTCCTTGGACATTTGTTTAATAGAATAACAAGATTTTAAATTTTTGTCAAGTATAGTGTGAATTTTTTATTTTTCTTATTACTTCTGTTTGATCGATTTTTACTTAGTAGTAAAAATAGTGGTAGAAAAATAAAGACCCGGAAACATGAGATAAAAAAACTGGGAAATAACGATTAACGAAAAATTAAAAGCTCTTTTACCTCAAGGGCTGGAATAATGATAGTTCCGTCAATTCCTGTTAGACATTCTGCAAGGTTTAATTTGTGAAAAAAACCTGTAAATAGACAGGCGATGGCATCAAGTTCATCCTGCGATGGGTAATCTACTTTTAAGCTTAAACCAAAAAACCCGCTTAATGTTTTATAGAGAGCCTGTATGGTATCTCTGTCTTTACGCTTTACTCCAAAAACATCGTAGAAGGCTCCCGGAAATACCTCATAGACCTCTTTACCAAGCTTAGAAAGCATTTCCCTAAGCTGCATACCTCGCTGAGTAAGCATCCTCATCGGACCAAGGGTAATGGGAAAAAATTTTATCCCCCTCTTTCTTAAAAGTAGGTCGCACTCCCTAAAATGATGCTCGTTCCTAACCTCAAGCGAGTTCCTTCCATGAGGAAGAGTTAGTGGGGCATCAATATAAATAAACTGAAATTTTTGCATAATTTTAAATAATTCTTTTTCATTTCTAATAATACATGTTACGATCGAATTGTTTTCTATAAAAGATATGCCAGTATTCCTTTTTTCAGAGCCTGCAAGGTCAACCCCGAGGAAAAGTTCATAATCAATCTCTGTTGCTAAATTTCTAAATTTTTCTTTATCCATTCCAGCAAGGATGGTAGTTTTTCTTCTGTTTCCTTCCTTTTTATTAGGAACAATTTAATCTCATCGCTTAAATCTTTAAACTTTCTTACATAATGCTTAGCGTAAGGCTCTTCTCTAAATCCTCCGTAGGAAATAATGAGCAAAATTTTCTTTAATTTCACGCCCCTTTTTTTACAAAGAAAATAAAAATAGGTGATGGGCGGACAGTTTATGGTCCATTTCGGAAAGACAAGGATTAAATTTTCGCTTTGAGGGAGGGGGACTTTTGAGGGTATAGGTACCCCAGGGATAAAAGATAAGGCAAGCCAGGCTAAGTAAGGTAATCTCGGTGGCTTAATTTCTTTAATTGGTAGGTTTAACTCAGTTCCTAAAAATTTGGCGATCTTTTTGCAGGTTCCAGTATAGCTAAAATAGAAAACCTCTGCTTTTGTCAAGTTTAAATAAATTCTTTATTTTTATATTTTTCTTCTAATTCTGCTTCCTCTTCTTCCTTTTTTTGAAGATAAAGCTCCCAGTCTACTCTTTTTTCAAAGTTTGCTACCTCAGTGGCGATAAGCTTATCTTTAAAGCCTGGTCTCGTGATGTATGGAAGCACAGCCTTTAAAAAATTCTCTTTTAGGCTTTGATAGATAGCTGAGACTTCTCCTTCAGGGATAAAGGTTCTTTCCTTTTGATAGCGATAATAAAGGAAACCATCTGTTTTTTGAAGGAACTGTTCATAATAAAAGGTTGATGAAAAATCCTCCCGTCTTGGTTTAACTCCTACTTGAGCGAGAAAACCAACCAACCAGCGGTCTCCAGCAAGCTTTCTTGAATAATCCCAAATTTCCAAAATTAAACCGTTGCCAAGGTCGATCTTTTCAAGCATTTTGCCCTCCCAAAGTGGTTTAAAGTTTTTACTTGGCGGTTGCCAGCGATAGCTCATAGGTTAGAACTCTTAGTTAATGAAAGTTTACTACTTGACATCCTTTGCTTTTATTATAGATTAAAAAAGAAAAAATTGGGAGGTGGTCTTGTGTTTGCGGTTATCAAGACTGGTGGGAAACAGTATGTTGTGGAGCCGGGCATGAAGCTTGTCATCGAAAAGATAGAAGGAGAGGTATCCCAAGAAATTGAGTTCCCTGAGGTTTTATTAGTTAACAAAGGAGATGAAGTTTTGATTGGACAACCCAAAGTGGAAGGGGCTAAAGTTGTAGCAAAAATTTTAGAACACTCAAGGGGTCCTAAGGTCATAGTTTTCAAAAAGAAGCCCAAAAAGGGTTATAAAAGAAAAAAGGGGCATAGACAGTGGTATACTCTGGTAGAGATTAAAGAAATCGTTGTTTAGGGGGTGAGAAAGCATGGCTCATAAAAAATCGGGTGGTGCTTCAAGAAACGGACGAGATTCAGAATCAAAGCGCCTGGGAGTAAAAAGGTTTGACGGTCAATTTGTGAAGGCTGGCGAGGTTATCGTTCGTCAGAGAGGCACTAAGGTTCATCCAGGTTTTAATGTGGGTCTTGGCAGAGACTATACAATCTTTGCTAAGATTCCCGGCGTGGTTAAGTTTGAAACCAGACACGGAAAAAAGGTGGTAAGCGTCTATCCGGTATCTCAAGCCTAAGGCAATAGGGGGTTAAAATTTGTGAACCCCCTCCCCTTCCTTTTACTTGCCTATCTTTTAGGTTCCATTCCCTTTGCCTTGGTTGTAAGTCTTCCTCAAGGGGTTGACCCGCGGAAAGCTGGAAGTAAAAATCCAGGGGCTACGAATGTAGCAAGGCTTCTTGGCAAAAAATGGGGCGTTATTACTTTCCTTGGAGATGCCGGAAAGGGGATTATTGCCCTTTTCATCGCTAAATTTGCAACCGGATTAAGCTTTCACGAAGCACCGAGCCTTTATGCTGGAGTAGCTTTTTTTGCTGTTCTTGGACATATGTATTCTCTATTTTTAAAACTTAAAGGTGGAAAAGGAGTAGCTACAACCATTGGCACTTTTTTAGTTTTAACTCCCCTACCCTCTTTGCTTTCGCTTATTTTTTTTCTTTTAATGGTATATTTAACAAACTATGTATCCGTAGGCTCGCTTGCCTTCTCCTTAGTTCTTCCAATCTTGATCTATTTTTTTAACTACCCTAAAGAATACTTCTTTAGTAGCTTAGCTTTGACTTTATTGATCTGGATAAAACACCGAGATAATATTAAAAGACTTATAAAGGGAGAGGAAAATCCTTGGAAAAGGAAGAATTAGCTGATAAAAAAACTTTCCTAGAGGAAGGATTAACCTACGATAATTATGTCTTTAGAGTAACTTCAGATAAAATGGTTGTGCTTTTAGAAACTCCTTTGGTAACAAGGGAGGATAAGCGAAAATTTCTTAAAAACTACCCCAAAATTAAAGAGTTTCTTATATCTCAGGGTATACAATTTGTCTTAGAAGAACCTGATGAGCTCGACGGAAAACTTATCGTAGCCATGGGGCATCCCCCACGAGAAGGTCATCCTGAGAGAATAGAATTTCTGCCTAAATTTGAAAGATTGATAAAGAAAACCGAAGAAGACTTGATAAAAGAAATTCCTGAAGATGAAGGAAAAGCGGAAGATTTAAGGGAAAAGGTTCAAAAAATCCTTTGTGTCAAAGAGGGAGAAGCGATAGCTAAATGGCACCCTCTTACCCCTCCAACTCCAGGGATTAATGTATTTGGAGAAGAGATCCAACCACCCCCTTTAAAGGAAGAAAAAAACTTTGAACTTTCAGATAATGTTTACCTTGATGAAAAAGAAAGGCTCATAAAGGCAAAGATTAGTGGAGTAGTGACTTTTGAAAAAGGTAAGATTGATGTACTACCGGAGTATGTTTTAAAGGGAGATGTAGATTTTTCTGTAGGCAATATCTATTTTTATGGAAAAAAACTAACCATTCAAGGGGATGTAAAGTTTGGCTTTAAAGTAATAGTTGAAGGAGACCTTGAATTAAGAGGATGCACTGAAAATAAGGTTAAAATCGAAGTTAAGGGTAATTTCATAGCCGAGGGCGTAATAAGAGGTGAGGATACAACTGTTGAGGTTTGGGGTGAGGCTAAAATCAGGGGGGCAGAATTTGCTAAAATTTTGGTGCATGGAAACCTCTATGTAAAAGATTATTTAGTGTTTACTGATACTCTTGCGGAGGGTGACCTAATAGCCATTGAGGGTAAGGGGTTGATTTATGGTGGCGAGGTTAGGGCAATCGGTAATGTTGAGGTTAAGATAGTTGGACATACTGCTCAAACCTTAACCATAATTGGGGCAGGCTATTATCCCGATATAGTTAACGAGTATTTAGTAACTTTTGAAAGAATAGAAATTCTAAATAAGTTTCTTAAAAAAATAGATGATGGATTGAAGTTAGCTTCGAAGCTGAAAGAAGAGGGAAGGTTAACTGAAGAAAAGCTAAAGTATGTAGAAAAGCTGATTAATGAAAGAAAAAGAATAACTGAAGAAATTGCAAAGCTTGAGCCTATTCTAAAAGACCTATCAACTAAACTTACAGATTATAGAAAGAAGACCATAAAAATTCAACAGAAAATTTATCCAAATGTTATCCTTAGGATCGCTGAATTCACTTATACCAATAATGAAGAATTAAATGGTCCGATTGTTTTTTATTTAGATGTGACAGAAATTAAATTTAAAGAAGGTGGAAAATGATGAGTACTATCAAAGGTTGGGAAGATATAGCTGAAACTTTAAGCTCTGAAGTTAAAAGAGAAATTGCTGAAGAGTATTTCTCTGAAAAAAAATTTTTAGAAGAAAGCTGGGAGAACTATCAAAGAGATATCAAAGAAATGGATAAATTTGAAGAAAGATTACTAAAAAATGTTTGTAGACTTGTTATGATGTTAAGAGATGATGACCTCATCGAAGAGTTCAAAAAAATTACGGGGTTTGATTTAAAGGGATGCTATTTTCAACAGATCTTGGAATCCGAAAACATAAAAAAGATACTGTTTAAGAAATTAGGGGCACCTTTTGCATTTACTACTAAAAATAGATTTGTTAAGCTCTTTTTAGAAATTTATAAAGACTTGCAGGAATCAGCAAAGGCTTATAATGAAAAATTAAAGACATTTCAAGAATACTATGAAGAATTAGTCAAAGATACAGAAGCCTTTCACAAACGCTTTGATATTTCGGCTATTTTGGGTTTTTTTAGTAAGTTATCAAGTGGTGAGCAACCAGAGATTGGTGAGACTGAAGATAAAGGACAAATCTATGAAGAGCTTTCTTCCAAACTAAAAATTAAAAAAGCTCCTCCTCCTACGGCTATATACACTGAATATGGCGAGCCAAGACCTCTTCGTGATATTTCTGGCGAGCTAATCCGTCTTGCTAAGACTGCTTTTAATAGGCATAAGAGGGAAGGAAAGGAACTTTTAGACCTTGCTACTGCGAAGGATTAAAAGATTTATTGAAGAGAACAATCTTTTTCAGCCTGGAGACAGGGTCCTTGTTGCGGTATCAGCTGGGCTCGATTCTGTTGCCCTCCTTGACATTTTATTAGAGCTAAGAGACCACTTTAACCTTAAGCTGTTTGTCTCTCATTACGACCATCGGATTCGGAAAAATTCCCTTGAGGATGCTCTTTTTGTATACAGGTTATGCAAAGAAAAACGATTGCCGCTTTTTATCACCTCTGCTCCAGTTCCAATGTACGCTAAGCGAGAGGGATTAAGCCTTGAAATGGCGGGGCGAGAATTAAGATATCGAGCCTGGTATGAATTAGCAAGGATCTATGACTTTCAAAAGATTGCTCTTGCTCATCATCTTGATGACCTGACAGAAGAGATATTCATGAAAATTATCCGAGGCACGGGTAGAAGAGGTCTTGCGGGTATTCCTTTGAAAAGAGAGGATTTGATAGTTCGTCCCCTACTTTTTCTCACTAAAGAAGAGATTAAAAAATACGCTCAAGAAAAGGGTTTGAGTTGGAGGGATGACCCTACCAACGAAGACCTTCGTTTTTTGAGAAATAAAGTGAGGCATGTTTTAATCCCCTTTTTAGCTAAAGAGTTTAATCCCAAGATTAAAGAGGCAGTTAGAAAAACTGCAGTCATCATCGCTGAGGAAGAAGAGCTTATAGAAGGTTTAGCTCATGAAACTTTTAATAAAGTTAAAGCCACTATCGATGACGATTTAGCCCTTAAGTTAGCAGAGTTAAAAAAACTTCCTTCAGTTATCAGGAGAAGGGTATATTTTTTAGCCTTCCATGAGAGGGGGCTACCCCTTTTTAGAATCACCTCACGACATATTTTTCAAATTGAGACACTGTTAACTGGGAAAGCTAAAGGTCCTGTATGTTTACCCGGGAATTTTTGTGTCTACCGGGGTCCAGGATATATTAGAATAAGCCAAAGAATAACCACTGCAGAACCCTTTGAATTGGTTATCTCCTCCCCTGGGATTTATGATTTGCCTTTTAAAAATTTAGGTAAAGTTTTAGTTGAAAAAATTAGCATAAAAAGCCTACCTGACTCCGCTTTTTTACAAAGGGCTATCCTCCTTGATGCCAATAAGGTTGCTTTTCCGATAATTATCAGAAACCGGAGGCCAGGAGATAGAATATCCATTCCTGGCTTAGGGCATAAAAAATTAAAAAAATTCTTGTGGGAAAAAAGGGTGCCTGCTTATAAACGAGACTCTTTATTAATCGTTGAAAAGGACGGGGAAATACTCGCTGTCTATGGGCTGTATATTCATCCTATGTTTAGACCCACAGAGACTACTGGGGATGTGCTTCTTATAAGGTTAGAAAACTCTAACGCTTGAATTTGAGAAGAGATTGATATAGAATTTTTATAAAGAAAAAAAATTATAAAGGGTAGAAAATGAAAGGGATATCTAAGCTTTTATTAGTTTGGTTAATAATTGGAGCCTTGATCCTCGTAGGTTATAATTACTTCCTTCAGGAATTGAGTCTTTCTCCAACTTTAAACCTTAACTATTCTGAATTTTTGTCTAAGCTTGAAAATAACGAGGTCGTAGAGGTTGTTATAGAAGGTAAACATGTCACTGGAAAGCTAAGGGACGGTAAAGAATTTTCAACCTATATACTCCCAGAGGACAAAGATTTAATAAGCAAATTAAAAGAGAAAAACGTAAAGATTACAGTTAAACCAGATGGTCAAGGGGGATGGGTCACAAACTTTCTTATTTCTTGGCTACCATTTTTTGTGTTGATCATACTTTGGGTCCTTTTTATGCGCCAAGTGCAACCAGGAAACCGCACTTTCTCCTTTGTTAAAAGCCGTGCAAGATTGATTAAGGAGGGGGAAAGCAAAGTTACTTTTAAGGATGTAGCAGGTGTTGAAGAGGCTAAAGAGGAACTGCAAGAAGTTGTTGAATTTTTAAAGAACCCACACAAGTTTACCCGTCTGGGAGCAAGAATTCCTAAAGGTATCTTACTTGTTGGACCGCCTGGGACCGGGAAGACCTTATTAGCTAAGGCTGTTGCTGGCGAGGCTGGCGTTCCTTTCTTTAGCATCAGCGGGTCAGATTTTGTAGAGATGTTTGTGGGTGTTGGAGCAGCAAGGGTTAGGGACCTTTTTGCTCAAGCTAAAGCTCATGCTCCCTGCATAATCTTCATTGATGAGATAGATGCGGTGGGGAGGATGAGAGGGGCTGGGCTTGGGGGTGGTCATGACGAAAGAGAACAAACGCTAAATCAGCTTCTTGTAGAAATGGATGGATTTGACACCGCGGAAGGTATCGTTGTTCTTGCTTCAACGAATAGACCTGACATACTTGACCCAGCTCTGCTGAGACCTGGAAGGTTTGATAGGCATATTTATGTTCCCCCTCCTGATGTTAACGGGAGGGAAGCAATCCTAAAAATTTACGCTAAGAAAGTAAAGCTTGCCCCAAACGTGGATTTAAGGGTGATCGCTAAAAGCACACCTGGTTTTACAGGAGCAAATCTTGAAAATCTAATGAATGAGGCAGCACTCATTGCGGCTAAAAAAGGAAAAGAATTAGTTGATATGGAAGACCTTGAGGAGGCAAAGGATAAGATATTGATGGGAAAGGAAAGAAAAGGATATGCTATGAGCGAAGAGGAAAAAAAGATTATTGCCTATCACGAAGCAGGACATGCCTTGGTAGCTTACTATTTACCAGACCCTGACCCAGTTCATAAGATCAGCATTATTCCAAGGGGAATGGCTCTTGGGGTTACTCAACAACTGCCCATTGACGACAGGCACATTTACACTGAAGACTATCTTTTAAAAAAGATAACCGTGCTTCTTGGGGGAAGAGTAAGCGAGGAGTTGATCTTTAACATGCTTTCCTCAGGTGCAAGGGATGACCTTAAGCGGGCTACCCAAATCGCCAGAAAAATGGTCTGTGAATTTGGCATGAGTAAAACCTTAGGTCCTTTAACCTATGGGAAAACAGAGGAGCAGGTCTTTCTCGGAAAGGAGCTTTTTCAGCTAAAAGATTATTCTGAAGAGACAGCAAGGCTAATTGATTTAGAAATTCGAAACATTATTACTGAGTGCTATCAAAAGGCTAAGACTATTCTTACAACCTATGTTGATAAGCTTCACCTTGTAGCAAACACCTTGCTTGAAGAGGAAACTATAGAGGCTGAAAGGTTTAAGCTTCTCCTGCAGGGAAATTAAAAAAATTCCCTTCGAAAGCTATTATTTATTTTATGCTGAAACCTTTAAAAATTAGGGACAAATTGTTTGATTGGAAAGAAGGTCCCTTTTTTATGGGAATATTAAACGTTACTCCTGATTCTTTTTCAGATGGAGAAAGATACTTAGCTCTTGAAAAAGCGTTAGTTCAAGCTGAAAGGCTTTTACAGGAGGGAGCTGATATCATCGATGTAGGCGGAGAATCTACAAGACCTTTTGCTGACCCAGTTTCAGAAGAGGAAGAGCTAAAAAGGGTTATACCTGTTATAAGAGAACTAAGAAAAAACTTCCCCCAGGCGATTATATCCGTTGATACTTATAAGGCTAAGGTTGCAGAGTTAGCCCTTAAAGAAGGAGCAGACATAGTAAACGACATAAGCGCTCTTAGGTTTGACAATAGAATGGTCGATGTAGTTAAAGATTTTGCCTGTCCCGTTATCATAATGCATATGCAAGGAACACCAAAAACCATGCAGGTCTCACCGACCTATCATGATGTCGTAAAGGAAGTTAAAGACTTTCTATATCAGAGAAAAGACTACTTGATTTCCCAAGGAATATCGGAAGAAAAAATTATCATCGACCCTGGTATTGGTTTTGGGAAAACCTTTGAACACAACCTTACCCTTCTCAGGAATTTATCATCCTTTAAAGAGCTTGGTTCACCTATACTTATTGGGGCTTCAAGAAAGGGGTTCATAGGTGAAATCATAAAAAAGCCCCCTTATGAAAGGGATGCAGGAACTGCCGGGGTTACGCTTTGGTGCTACCTTCAGGGTGTAAACATCTTCCGTGTCCACAATATAAGCATAAATAAAGATGCTTTAGCCGTTTTTAAGACCTTACAAGGGAGAAAACCTTGTTTGCCTTAAATTTTCCCCAAGAAATTGAACATTTTATTAGTGTTTTTCGTTCTATACAGTTGAAAGATGTAATAGATATTTTAGTTGTCGCTTTTTTAATATATAGAATTCTTCTTTTGCTTCAAGGGACAAAAGCCTTACAAATGTTAGCAGGCTTAACTGTTATTATTCTGCTTTACTTTTTTTCGGAGATTTTAGAACTTTTAACATTAAACTGGATACTTCATACTTTTATGTCTTCATTACTAATACTCATAATCATCGTTTTTCAAGATGATATTAGAAAAGCTCTTGCTAAAATAGGAACAGTTCCTATCGCAAGGATTCAGACTGAATACTCATTTGGTATAGAAGAAGTGGTAAAAGCTGTTACTAAACTTGCTGAAAAAAAGGTAGGCGCCTTAATCGTGTTTGAAAGGGAAATAAGTCTTAAGGATTATCTTGAAGGAGCCGTGCTCCTTGATGCTAAAGTTTCTGAAGAGCTATTGATAAGCATATTCAATCCTAAATCCCCACTTCATGATGGGGCAGTTGTTATAAGCGGTGGAAAAATAGTTGCAGCCGGCGTAGTTCTTCCTCTTTCTACAAATCCGGATATTGCTAAAGATTTAGGAACAAGACATCGAGCAGGTATTGGGATAACGGAGGTATCTGATGCTGTCGCTGTTATCGTATCAGAGGAAAGAGGAGAAATCTCATTAGCAGTTGGAGGAAAGATTTCGAGAGACATAACACCAGCTACATTAAGAAAGATGCTTTCTCAACTTTTGGGATTTGAAACTCTCCAGCCATGGTGGAAAAGATTACGGGTTAAAGAAGATGAAAAGAGAGCATAAATACAAAATTTTAGCATTAATTTTGTCGTTTATTCTATGGTATTTTGTGGTCTGGGGAAAACCCATCGAAAAAATCATCCAAGTCCCTATTGAACCAAGACTATCTTCAGATGGAAATTATATAGTAGAGCTAAATCCATCTCAAGTAGATGTAAAATTAGAAGCCACAAGAAGTAATTTAAGAAATGCAGATATTAAAAATTTGAAACTTCAGATCGACCTTACAAGATATTCTCAAGGAGTATATCAAGTGCGAGTTCCTATTGAAAGTTTAAAAATGAATAATATTAAAATAAAAGAAGTCACTCCATCATACATTATGGTTGTAATAAAGAAAATTAGTTCTAAAAAAGTTCCTGTTAGGATACAATTTAGTCAAAAAATAGTAGTTAAAACAAAACTACTTGTTGAACCAAGCTTTGTAACTGTAAAAGGAAGCTGGGATGATATTAAAAATATAAACCAAATAAAAACAGTTCCTATAGAGCTTGATGAACTAAAAAAGGAAAAGGTGATGTATGTTGAGCTTGAAAATCTTGAAAATGGGGTTGAGATTGAGCCAAAAAAAGTTAAAATTGTTTATCTATCACGATAAAATTCTTCCTTCTCTGTTCTTTAGTTCTTGAGAGGGGTTAGCATGCGGAAGCTTTTTGGCACTGATGGTATTAGAGGAGAAGCGAATATCTACCCAATGCTCCCTGAGGTAGCCCTTCAGGTAGGTAGAGCTATAGGATATTTGTTTAGGGGAACTTTGGGTCAGCACCAAAAGGTTATTATCGGTAAGGATACGCGAATCTCAGGCTACATATTTGAGTCTGCCCTAACAGCAGGACTATGTTCTATGGGGATTGATGTCTATCTGGTAGGTCCTCTCCCTACGCCTGCTATTGCCTTTTTAACTAAGGACATGAGGGCAAGGGCGGGGATTGTTATTTCAGCCTCCCACAATCCCTACTATGATAACGGCATCAAAATCTTTGACCATACAGGCTTTAAGCTACCCGATGAGCTTGAGGAAAGAATAGAAGCTTTGCTTGAAGATGAGGGATTTAAAGAGATAAGGTCAACTAAAGAAGAGCTTGGCAGAGCTTTTAGAATTAAGGATGCCATAGGAAGGTATGCTATTCATTTAAAATCTGTCGTCCCTCCAAACATTGATTTCGAAGGTCTTAAAATCGCTATCGATTGTGCAAACGGGGCCTGTTATTATATTGGACCTTTGGTGCTTGAAGAATTAGGTGCTGAGGTTGTTAGGGTGGGATGCCAACCAAACGGGATAAACATAAACGAAAACTGTGGAGCCTTGTATCCGGAAGTAATACGAAAAAAGGTGATGGAAGAAAAGTGCCATGTTGGGATTGCGCTTGATGGAGACGGAGATAGGATTGCTATCTGCGATGAAAAGGGAAACCTTTACGATGGAGACGACCTTTTGGCAATCTTTGCTACCTATTTTCTTAGAAAGGGCTTGCTTAATCCAAAGATAGTAGTAGGGACAGTAATGACGAATAAAGGGTTAGAAGTATATCTTTCAAAGCTTGGAATTGAGCTTATTAGGACCTCTGTTGGAGATCGGTATGTTGTTCAAGAGATGAAGGCTAAGGGTTGTCTTCTTGGTGGCGAGACATCTGGACATATCATATTTCTTGACAAAACCACAACTGGGGATGGATTGCTTACAGCGCTAAGGCTCCTATCCATTCTAAAAGAAGAAGGGAAGACCCTCTCGGAATTTCAAGGTCTTTATGAAAAATTCCCGCAGATAATCGTAAACATTAAAGTTAAAGAAAAAAGACCTGTTCATGAGATAGAAGGGCTCATAGACCTCATTAATAAATTAGAAAAAAAACTCGGAGATGAAGGGAGAGTGGTAGTTCGTCCTTCGGGAACCGAACCTAAATACCGAGTTATGATTGAAGCAAAGGATAGCAATGTGGCGAAAGAGTTTGCTGAAGAAATTGCTACCTACATCCAGAGGAAGTTAGAATGAATAAGTTTTTAAAATATATACCTATCTTCTTTTGGATAATAGCTATAGCTGCCCTTTTAATTGGTTTGTTAAACTCAGGTTATCAGTTTGTTCAATCGCGAGGTGCAATTCTTTGCCTTTCCTGTATGGGACTTGAAGAAAATGAGGATTTTTAAGCTTCGCTTTCTTATTCAGGTAGCTTCAACGCTCTTTCAGAATAGTTCCTTTCAATTTTTAACCACAAAGGGTCCTTATACAGGTTTTCTTAAAAGTTTCTGCTCCTTTGGGTTGAATTGCTATTCTTGCCCTATGGCTTGGTTTTCCTGCCCCTTAGGTATTATCCAAAATCTTTTTGCCTCACTTAGGACGCTTCCAACTCAGGTTCTCATTTCAGCTTTTTCTTATTCCTTGGGTTTGATACTTTTGATGAGCCTTGCCTTGGGAAGGGTGATCTGCGGGTGGCTTTGCCCTTTTGGGCTTTTTCAAGAGCTTTTGTATCGTATTCCCTTTTATAAAAGGGAAATCCTTCTCCCCTACTCCTTACAAAGATATTTAAAGCATCTTTTTTTGATTTTTTTTGTTATTCTTCTACCATTTTTATACCTAACTGAAATAGGTTATGGTTTAGTTTGGTTTTGTAAGTTTGTTTGCCCAGCTGGGACTTTGGAAGCTGGGTATTTAAATTTAATACTTCAGCCGCATTTGACCAAGAATATAGGCTTAACCTTTTATCTAAAAACAGCATTATTATTAGGATTTTTAATTCTATGTATTGTAGACCTTAGGTTTTTTTGCAAAAATTTATGTCCGCTTGGTTTGATATATGGGATTTTTAACAAGTATGGGTTGTTTAGGCTTAGATGGAACGAAAAGAAATGTACCCTCTGTGGAGCCTGTGAGAAAATCTGCCCAATGAGTTTACGCATCCCTAAGGAGTTAAATTCTGTAGAATGTATCAGATGTTTAAACTGTTTAAGCATCTGTCCAAGTAAGGCGATAGTTTTAGAGAGGTCTCTATTTTACCTTCCTCATGTTGATTTAAAATCAATTACCATAAAGGAGTTGAAACATGCCAAGAAGTAGGGAAGATTTTGAAAAGCTACGCCCTGTTAAAATTATTCCTGATTTTCTGCCCAACCCCTTAAGTTCTGTATTGATAGAGTTTGGGAACACCAAGGTTTTGATTACTGTCTCCTTAGATGATAAGGTTCCACCCTTTCTAAAAGGCACGGGAACAGGATGGATTACGGTAGAGTATGCCTTTTTGCCAGGGGCAACCAAGACCAGAACTCCCCGGGAGGTGCTTCAGCGTAAAGGAAGGTCTCTTGAAATTCAGAGGATGCTTGGGAGGGTTCTGCGTTCAGTAGTTGACCTAACCGTCCTTGGAGAAAGAACCCTATGGGTTGACTGCGATGTCCTCAATGCTGATGGGGGAACAAGGTCAGCTTCGGCAACCGGAGCCTTTGTAGCTCTAAAAATAGCCTTTAAAAAACTTATAGAACAAGGGCTCATTGATAGGGACCCAACCCTTGAATACTTAGCTGGCGTAAGCGTAGGAAAGCTTGGGAACGATTTTTTGTTGGATTTAAACTATGAAGAAGATTCGATAGTTGATGTTGATGCTAACTTTTTTATGACCGAATCCGGTAAAATCGCTGAGATACAGGCAAGCGGAGAAAAATCTCTTTTCAGTTGGGAAGAATTAGAAGCGATGAAAAATTTAGCCTTTAAAGGGATCACTGAACTTATTCAAAAGCAAAAGGAGGTGCTTGGTGAAGCCTAAAGAGATCTTGATCGCCACCACCAACCTGGGAAAGGTCCGGGAGATTGAGCCTATGCTCAAAGACCTTGGGTTCTTGGAGATAAAGACCTTAAAAAATTTTCCCCCTATTCCGTCTCCTGAAGAAAAAGGAAACACTTTCTTGGAAAATGCTTTAGAGAAGGCAAGCTATTATGCTAAACATTTCAATATTTTGACTTTAGCTGATGATTCCGGGCTTGAGGTTGAAGCCCTTTCCGGAGCACCAGGTATACACTCTTCCAGGTTTGCTGGTGATAAGGCAACAGACGAGGAAAACATAAAAAAGCTTCTAAAACTACTTGAAGGGGTGCCGTTTGAAAAACGAAAGGCAAGGTTTGTTTGCGTAATCGTGGTTTATCATCCTTCGGGCAAGTGGATTTATGCTGAGGGAGAGTGGCAAGGCTACATCGCTGAAGAACCAAGGGGCACTCAGGGGTTTGGCTATGACCCAGTGTTTCTTGTGCCTGAGTATAATTTAGAAAGGACAGCTGCTGAACTTTCAAAGGAGGAAAAGAATAGGATAAGTCATCGGGCAAAGGCTATAAGGGCTATTATTCCGAAACTAAAAGAATTTTTGGAAAAGATCGAGGATTAAATTCGCATGGATAAACCAAGGTTTTTCTATCCTCCATTGTTTGAAAAATATAAAATTAAGGGGTTTTTTAGCACGGCTATAGCTCCAAATATAGCCCCTACCCTACTTTTGAGAGCTATGTATCCAGGGTATGAGGTTTTTTTGCCATCACAAATACATAGTGCAGATGTGCTTTATTTAGATGCCTTGCCATTTAAGAAAAGCTTTCAAGGTGATGGAATAATCACTCGATTGTCTAAGGTGATAGTTGGAGTAAAGACTGCAGACTGTGTCCCTATATTGATAGCTACTAAGGATAATTCTCTGGTTGGAGCCATCCATGCCGGTTGGAGAGGAAGCATTAAACAGATACTTTATAAAGCTATACTTAAAATTTTGACTTTAGGATATACACCTACGGATATTTTGATTGCCATTGGTCCGCATATTAGACCTTGTTGCTACGAAGTAGGAAATGAAGTTCTAAACCTGCTTAAGCAAAATTTTCCAAATTTTATGGATTTTATCTTAGGACTGAACGGTAGGATTCATCTAAATCTTACTAAGTTAAACCTATTTCAAGCATTAGTAAGCAAAGTTCCAGAAGAAAACATATGGGTATCTAATGATTGTACCTTTTGTCAACATGATATATACTACAGTTATCGTTATCACGGAAAAACCAGAGGCTACCAACTTTCTATCATCTTTAAAGAATAAACTAAGCATAGAATGTGGCTACTACTAGAATTTTATAGTCTTATTCATCTCCTTCTATTGCCTCTGATTTTTCCCCTTGAGTTGCGAAAAAGAGACCCTAAAAGAAGGCTCGTTTGGCTTAAAGAAAAATTTGGCTTTATTTCTTCACCAAACTTTAGAGACAATAAGCAAACTATATGGGTTCATGCGGTTTCTCTTGGAGAAGTAAGGGCTATAACAAAGTTCTTAGAATTGGCAACGCAGGAGTTTAATATTTGTCTCACAACGACCACAGAAACAGGAAGAAGCTTTGCTGAAAAGCTCATGAGAAAAAATCCTAATCTTAAAGTATACTACAGCCCCTTTGACCTTGAATTCGTTATCAAGAGATTTTTAAAAAGCCTAAACCCTGCAGCCTTAGTCTTAGTGGAAACAGAGATTTGGCCAAACATGATCTATGTCTCCTCGAATTATATCCCCGTCTTTCTAATTAACGCTCGCCTTAGCGATAAATCTTTTATAAAGTATAAAGCTTTGTCTTTTTTCTTTAAACCAATCCTCAATAAAATTTCAGCCATTTGCGTTCAAAATGAAAACTATTTACATAAATTCAAATCATTAGGTGTAATTTCTGATAAATTATATCTAACTGGAAATTTAAAGTTTGATATTACGATACCTTTTATAAAATTTGAAGAATTAGAAATCTTAAAAAGACCTATAATCATTGCTGGAAGCACGCATGAAGGCGAAGAAAAGATTATTCTAACGAGCTTTCTTCAAATAAAAGAAGCTTCAAGCTTACTCCTTGTGCCAAGACATCCTGAGAGGTTTGAAAGAGTTTATAAGCTTTGTCAGGAGTTTATAGATGCAGAAGATGTGATCGTTTTTAAGTATTCAGAGCTTTTAAAGAACAAACCTCAGCAGATGTTAAAGGAATGGCAAGAAGGAAAAAAAATGGTGGTCGTAATTGATAAAATAGGTATATTAGCAAGCCTTTACCGAATTGCTGATGTGGCTATAATAGGCGGTAGTTTCATTCCTCATGGAGGACAAAACCCGCTTGAAGCCATCTACTGGAAAGTCCCAGTGATAGTTGGTCCTTATATGGATAATTTTCCTTTTGTTGCAGAATTTGTGAAAGAGGGAGCAATCCTTCAGACAACTCCTGAAGGGCTAACTGAGGCAATTCATGTAGTTTTAAAGGATAAAGAATACAGAGAACGGCTTGTCGAAAAAGCTTATGCTATGTTCATGAGATTAACGGGAGGGAGCAAAAAGACTTTAGAAATTATTACTTCATTGCTTAAATCAAATCAAAAAAACTAAAAATTTATTTTTACCGAAGCCCGATAGATGAACTATTAAGCGAACATTGACTTAAAACACTTCATCTTATCCTGTTTGGTAGTTTGAATTAATCGTTTTTTTTGGTAAAATAAGTAGCACCAATTTTAAAGATACAGGAGGGGCAGATGGAAGAAACGAGGGAGCTTCCTAAGCTTGAAAAAAAGCTTGAAAAAATGACGATTAAAGAACTTCGGGAAATTGCCTTACAGATCCCTGAAATTCAAGGCGTTCATGGAATGACAAAAGAGGAGTTGATTTCTGCCCTAAAGAAAGTATATGGCATCGCAGAAGAGCCTAAAAAAGTTGGAGCTTCATTAAGAGAAGTAAAAAGTAAGATTAAAAAATTTAAAAAGTTAGCAGAGGAGGCAAAGCAGAATAGGGATTTTGAAAAATACGAAAGGTACCGTAAACTGGCAAGTAAATTCAAGAAACGCTCAAGAAAGCTTGCTAAATTAGCAAGAATGTCCTAAACTATCCGTGGGAAACATATGTCCAATCCTGTGGTCTATACAAACATACCAGATGTTCCGCTCCTTCACCGGGGAAAAGTACGGGATATTTATGACCTTGGCGATAGTCTTTTGATCGTAGCGACAGACAGAATTTCCGCCTTTGATGTCGTTCTACCTACCCCTATCCCTGATAAAGGGAAAATCCTTACTAAACTCACCCTCTTCTGGCTCAACTTTCTCAAAGACATAGTTGAAAACCATCTAATCACTGCCAACATTGATGAATATCCTGAGGTATTAAAAAAGCATCGAGATGTCCTTGAAGGAAGGAGCATGATCGTTAAAAAAGCAAAGGTCTTTCCGGTTGAATGCATTGTTAGAGGCTACATTACTGGGTCAGCGATGAAAGAATATCTTAAAACAGGGATGGTTTGCGGGATACCCCTACCCCCTGGTCTCAAAGAGGCAGATAAACTGCCTGAACCAATCTTTACCCCTTCAACCAAGGCTGAGCTTGGAAGCCACGATGTAAACATTACCTTTGAAGAAATGATCAAAATAGTTGGGAAAGAAACAGCAGAGGCTTTGAAAGAACTTTCTCTTAAACTTTATAAAACAGCCTCATCTTACGCAGAAGAAAGAGGCATTATCATTGCCGATACAAAGTTTGAGTTTGGTTTGCATGACGGGAAGGTCATTCTTGTTGATGAAGTTTTAACTCCCGATTCTTCCCGTTTTTGGCCAAAAGAATCTTATGAGCCAGGAAAACCTCAGGTAAGCTTTGACAAACAATACATAAGGGATTGGCTAAAAAACACAGGTTGGAAGGAAGGCACGCCACCCCCAGAAATTCCTACCGAAGTTGTAGAAAAGACAAGAGAAAAATATTTACTTGCCTTAAAAGTTCTTACTGGTGAAGAGTTATAAAGAGGTTCCTCTTGCCTCTATTGATCTTTTAAATAGAGATTACCTTCACTCTTACCCTGAGAGAAGTTCTTTTCTCATTCAGAGCATAAAGGAGGTTGGACTTCTTCAGCCTCCTCTCCTTTTAGAGAAGCCTGACGGACTAATCATCATCTGTGGAGAAGGAAGGGTTAAAGCTTGTTTAGAGCTTGAATTTGAGTATCTTCCTTGCCTAATCTTAAAGGATAGATACTCGGATAAAGATTTGTTTTTTATTTCTCTTCAGTCTAATCTATTTCGTCCTCTAAATCTTGTAGAAAAGGCAACTTTTTTCAACAAAGTTTACCACCTTTTATCTGAAGATGAAATACCAAAAACTTTAAACCTTTTAAACCTTCCAGCTCATCTAAATACTATTCAAACTTTACTTGTTATCAATAAGTTAAATGAAGATTATAAAAAATTAATCTTAAATGAGAAGATTAATCCTCAAATTTTGAAGTATTGTGAAAATTTTGATGAAAAATCTTTTTTGAATCTTTTAAACATTGGTGTAAAACTTTCTTTAAGCTTTAGTGAGCAAAGGGAGCTTTTTGAATTAGCCTATGACTTAATGAGGGTTGATAAGCTAGAAGAATTTTTAGAAGAATTATCTCAACTTTTAGACCTTGAAGACTACAACCAGAAAAAGAAGGCTTACAAAGAAGCTTTTATGAAATTTCGTTATCCCTTTTATAGTCAAAAATGGAAAAGGCTTAAGGAAATAAAAAGCCTTTTTACGGCTAAGGGTATTGAGGTCCAGTATGTCCCGTACTTGGAGGAAAGGGATGTAGAGATTAGATTTAAGGTCGAGAGGCTTGAAGACTTTGAAAAAAGGATTAATTTTTTGAGAAACCATGGAAGAGAAATTTTTTCCATCTTTGATGAATGAAGATGAGCTTCTTCGCTTAGAACAAGCTTATTGCTATCCTGCTAAAGGATGCTACAAAGGCCTAGTCAAGTTAGACATAGACTTAACCCCTCTTTTTCCTTATCTAAGGGCAGTAGCTAAAACCTTATACTTTGAACCGCAAGAAAAGATCATCTTTAAATATCAGCATAATGGGAAGGATTATAAAGTATTTCTTTCTAAAAATGAAGTAAGCTTTGCCCTTGTTTCTGACAAAGACGAGGCATGTGAAGTTTGGAAAAGCCTAAAAGATTATTTAGAGGGAATTTGGGAGAAGAGGTCCGAAATTCAACCAAGCTTTAAGCCTGTTCAAAGACCAAACCCGTTAGAAATCTATAAGCTTTTGCCTAAAACTAACTGCAAGGAATGCGGGTTTCTGAGTTGTCTTGCCTTTGCCAGCGCCTTAACAACCGGAGATGCTGACCCCGCGCAATGTCCCTATTTGGATAATAAAACTGAAAAATTTCTAAGGGAAACATTAAGTTAATGTGGTTCTATTGACCTCCATAAGTCAAGAATTAGCTTAAGGAAAACCTCTTCAGGTTTTCTAAATTCACGCTTAAAGGAGAGCTCTGCTTGGAAAAGGGCTTGAAATAAAGGGGCAAAGTTTTTTACTTTTTTGAGATGGGCTTTCATTGTGAATAGACTGTAAGGATGGGTTTCGGCAAGAATAGGAGATATGCTTATAGCAGGATTACCCTTAATTTCTTGCCATTTCTTCATAAACGCAGAATAATAATTTTCCTTCTCAATCTCTGGATGTTCGACCAAAAACTCTTTTAAAGTTTCCATTTTTTTGAAGTGTTTGTATAAATAGGCAATTATAGCCGTTGGTTCTGTTTTGGCATCGAGCAAACCTTCGATTAGCTTGAGAGTTTGATTTGGTCCTTTGTTAAAAAGGGCATCTCCAATCAAAAAAAGGGCTGAACTTGAGTAGGGGACAACGATTTGAAGAACATCGCTCTCGGAAATCTCAGTGCCCTGCCCAACATAAAGGAGTAATTTTTGGAGTTCATTTTTGAAATGATGATAGTCATCACCGACAAGGGATAAAAATAGCTGAGCTACCTCTTTGTTCATGGTGCAGTTATTCTTCTTAAGCTCATGGGTGAGCTCCATCTCAAGAAGGTCTTCCTTCCTTCGGCTGGGGAAAGGAATGATGGCCCCTTTTTCCGTAGCGTATTGGTATAAAGGATGAGCCTCAGTGAAATTCTCAGAAAGTAAAAACCAACTAAAAGGTGGCTTTTCATAACGGGAAAGATTTTCTATCATCTCCTTTGCCTTATTTTGTGAGATCTCTTCAGCACCATAGACTAAATAAACCTTTCTAAAACCAAACAATCCCTCTTGATAGCCTTTAATCTGAGAAAATTCCTTCTTCCCCTCTTGCGTTCTTAAATCATAGACCTCAAGCGTAGACCCTTGGTTGAGAAGAACATCTAAAATTCTTTTAGCCTTTTCCTCTATCAAAGGATAAGGACCTATGAAGATGTATACCGGGGCGATCCTACCTTGGCTCGCAAGGTCGACAAGCTTTTCAATCTGAAGGGGAGTAAATATAGGCATCTGCTAAGTTTGGTTAGCTTCCCGCGTTATCCCTCAGGCTGAGATGGTGATACTACAAGTTTTAAAAATCTCTTTTTTCCTACACGGAGGAAGTAAGTTCCAGGGCTTAGGGAAATCTCTTCTGATTCAACTGTTTTATGATCAAGGTCTATGGCGCGCTGAGCAATTAATCTTTTTGCCTCGGAAGAACTTTTAGTAATTCCGAGCTCTTTTAAAAACTTGGGCAAATAAATTGTGCCGGCCTTAACTTCAACGGTTTCAACTTCGGTTGGGGCTTCTTTTCTACTAAATACACGTTCAAACTCCTCTTCAGCCCTTTTAGCATCCTCTTTGCTATGGTATTGAGAAACGATCGTTCGCGCAAGGAGCTGTTTGACCTTTTTAGGATGTAGAACTCCTTTTTCTACTTCCTCTTTCATCCTTGCCACGTCCTCAAGAGGGATATCCGTCAAAAGCTCAAAATACTTCCACATTAAGTGGTCAGGTATGGACATAAGCTTTCCGTACATCTCAAAGGGTGGTTCCATAATACCTACATAGTTTCCAAGGCTTTTGCTCATCTTCTGGACGCCATCAAGACCTTCAAGCAAGGGCAAAGTCATAACCACCTGGGGCTCCTGCCCGTACTCCCGCTGGATGTCTCTTCCGATAAGAAGGTTAAAAAGCTGGTCTGTTCCCCCAAGCTCTACATCAGCTTGTAAAGCCACAGAATCATAGGCTTGGAAGAGAGGATAAATTAGTTCATGAAGACAGATGGGGATACCCTCTTGATAACGCTTTTTAAAATCTTCTCTTTCAAGGATCCTTGCTAAGGTATACTTTGCACAAAGCCTTATGATATCCTCTGCGGTCATGCGAGAAAACCAACTACTATTAAACACAACCTTAGTCTTTTCTGGGTCAAGGATCTTAAAAACCTGTTCTTTATAGGTTTTTGCGTTCTCCAAAACCTGTTCTCTGCTTAAGGCTTTTCGTGTTTCAGACCTTCCGGTTGGGTCTCCGATCATGGCGGTAAAGTCTCCGATCAAGAAATACACCTCATGACCAAGGTCTTGAAATTGCTTAAGCTTTCGAAGAAGCACAGTATGCCCAAGGTGTAAGTCCGGAGCGGTCGGGTCAAAACCAGCCTTAATCCTAAGGGGTTTACCTTCTTTGATTGACCTCTCAAGCTTAGCGATAAGCTCCTCTTCTTCAATCAGGTCAACAACCCCTCTTTTTAATATGGATAAAGCCTTTTTTATCTCCTCTTTCATACCTCGTCCCTACCCTCTTTCAAAATATTCAAGGATTGCGGAAACAAGCCCTGGTATAGTGTTTTCCTTAGCTATGATCTCTGGCTCAAACCCATACTGTCTTAAAGTGTTTGCTGTTATAGGTCCTATCACAGCAAACAAAACCTTAGAGGGTTTAACTTCCGTGCCTTCTAAGAGTTTAAAAAAGTTCTCCACTGTGGAAGAGCTCGTAAAAGTGATAACATCTACCCCTTGCCTAAGGATCGATAAAAGCTTTTCTTTACTTTCTTCGGGAAGCTTTGTTTCATAGATGGGTAAAATTTCTACATTAGCACCGAGCTCTGCTAAACCCTTGGGCAAGACATCTCTTGCTACCTTTGCTCTGAGCAAAAGTATTTTTTTTCCTTTTAATTCTACTGAAGAAAAGGCTGACAAAAGCCCCTCTTGGGTGTAATCTTTCTCAGGTATAAGGTCTGGTTTAATAAAGTATTTTTTTAATGCAGACTCTGTTCCTGGTCCAATGACGGCGACCTTCTGATTTGCTATAAACCTTAGGTCAAGGTCCAATTTAGCAAGGGCTGAGAAAAAGGCTAAAACTCCGTTTTCCGAAGTAAAGACCAACCAATCGTATTTTGGAAGTTCCTTAAGTTTGGTCAAGGTTTCATCGTTTAAGATGTATTCTACTCTTATGGTTGGAACTTCAAAGACTTGAGCTCCAAGCTCAACCAAGGCTTCTTTTAATCTACTTGCCTGCTCTCTTGTGCGCGTAACAAGGATCCTTTTCCCAAAAAGAGGCTTGTTCTCAAACCATTTAAACTTCTCACGAAGGGACACCACCTCTCCCACAACGATAATGGCTGGAGCCGTAATGCCAGCTTCGGCAACTCTATCAACTATGTTTTCTAAGGTGCCGGTTGCTACTTTTTGCTTTGGCGTTGTTCCCCACTGAATAACCGCACAAGGGGTATCTTGGCTCTTTCCTTCCTTGATCAAATTTCCTACGATATAAGGCAAGTTTTTAACACCCATAAGAAAGACAAGGGTGCCGAGTTTAGCTAAGGCGCTAAAATCAATCCTACTTTCTTCCTTGCCCTCAGCTTCGTGCCCTGTAACTATGGCTAAAGTTGAAGTAAAGTTCCTGTGGGTAACAGGTATCCCTGCATAGGCTGGCACAGCAATAGCAGAAGTAACTCCCGGGATAACCTCAAAAGGAATGCCATGTTTAATCAACTCCTCAATTTCTTCCCCTCCCCTACCAAATAGAAAGGGGTCCCCCCCTTTTAGCCTAACTACAAGCTTTCCTTCAAGGGCTTTTTTCGCAAGGAGTTTATTTATCTCCTCCTGAGACATGGTATGACTTCCGCCTTTTTTACCCACATAGATTAGCTCCGCATCTTCACGACAATGGGAGAGAAGCTCAGGGTTTGCTAAATAATCATAGATCACCGTATCCGCTTTTTCTAAGACTTTTAGCCCTTTGAGGGTGATTAAACCAGGGTCCCCTGGGCCTGCCCCAACAAGATAAACTTTTCCTTTCTTGGGCATAACTTTAACTCCTATAAAAAAATTAAATCAATTCCTTTAAAATATCCCTACCCCCGAGGTCTAATAGCCTTTTTGCCAAGGCTTCCCCAAGCTTGTTTGCTTCGTGCGCCGGACCTTGCATAGCTTCTCGGTAAAATCTCTCAGCTTGTAAGTCGCTGATAAAGCCAATTATGAAAAGCTCTCCGTCTTTAAGATAGGCATAAGCCCCAAGAGGAACTTGACATCCTCCCTCCATGACTCTAAGGAAAGCCCTTTCCGCAGTAACACAAAGAGATGTCTCAGGTGAATGTAAAGCTTTAAGCAAAAGTTCCTTTAGTTCCTTATCCTCACTTCTTATCTCAATGCCTAAGGCGCCCTGCCCTACGGCAGGGATCATTTCTTCTAAAGAAAATTTTTTATATTCTACCTTTATTCCAAGTCTTTTTAAACCAGCCTCAGCAAGGATGATCCCATCATATGAGCCTTCATTAACCTTTCTTAATCTTGTATCAACATTTCCTCGAAGGGTCAGAACTTCCAAATCCTTTCGTAATCTTTTTATTTGAACGCTTCTTCTAAGGCTACTTGTTCCAACCTTAGCAGAAGAGGGAAGGCTCATTACACTGTCAAACTTTGAGACCCAAACATCAAAAGGAGATTCCCTCTTTGGAATGATGCTTACTTCAAGACCGTTAGGTATTTGTGAAGGGACATCCTTCATGCTATGGACTGCAAAATCTATCTTCCCTCGCAAAAGAGCTTCCTCGATTTCCTTTACGAAAAGCCCCTTCCCCCCAATTTTACTTAAAGGACTATCAAGGATTTTGTCACCCGTTGTTTTAATGATGACTTTTTCTACCTCAAGGGTAGGATAAAAGCTTTTTAATTTAGAAATCACCCAATCAGTTTGGGCAAGGGCAAGTTTACTACCTCTTGTGCCAACTCGTAAATGCAATGTGCTTACCTCCTATTTGCAGGTGCTACAAGAACCACCTGAGCAGCCACTGCATCCTGAAGAGGACGCCGAAACAAATTTACCGCTTGATTTAAAGGCAACCTGGGAGATCAGTTTCCTTATCTTTTGGCTCCCGCAGTTTTTACATTTTACATTAGAGGCATTACTTCCCAAAACAAGCTCTTCAAAGACCTTACCGCACTCTTCACATTCAAACTCATAGATTGGCATCTCCTACCCCTCCTTTTTTCAGTTTAAATTTATGTTTAATTTTACACTATTTCTTCCTTAGGTTTGAGCTCTGGCACTCTACCCTTATGGAAAAGCATTAAAAGAGGCGAGGCAATGAATATTGAACTATAAGTCCCAACGATAAACCCAAAAGTTAATGCTAAAGCAAAATCTCTTAAGGCTACACCTCCAAATAGCAGAAGAGCAACCGAACCAAAAAGGGTGGTCAGGGTGGTTATAATGGTTCTTGACAGAACCTCGTTTAAAGCTTTGTTAACCAAGGAGATAAAGTTAAGCTTATCCCCCCTCAAAATGACTTCGCGTATCCTATCGAAAATAACCACGGTGTCTGTTAGCGAGTATCCGGCAATAGTAAGAAGGGCTGTGATAAATAGAAGGTTTATCTCTTTTCCAAGCAAATAGAAAATAGCAAAGACGGCTAAAACATCGTGGAATGTTGCTAAACCCGCGGCTAAACCAAAGTAAAAGTTAAACCTAAAGGTGAGATATAAGATGAGCCCAATTAAAGCCCCAATGATAGCATAAAAGGCTTTGTTCTTAAGCTCAGAGCTTATCACTCCCCCGATTTCTTCTTTGGCTAAAACCTGAAATTTATACTCAGGTAGTCCTGATGTCAAAACGTTCAGGATTCTCTGCACTTCTTCGGTTAAACTTTCCTTTTCGCTCTTAAACTTTAGTAGTATCAGTTTTTCTCCTTTGACATCTTGAAGGGAAAATTCTTTTAGCCCAGCCTTAGCTAACACCTCGCGAATACGGTCAAGCTCAGGTTCCTTTTCGGTTTTTAGGTAAAGGATCGTTCCCCCTGTAAAATCTATGCCCAGGTTAGCTTTACCTAAAAAGGCAGAAACAACCCCCGCAACCCCAATTAGGCTTAGGATTATTGAAAGGATACCAAAAAACTTTCTCCATCTCATAAAGTCAAAGTTGGGCTCAGTCAAAATCTGCATAAACTTGAGGTTAAAGCTTTTCCCTTTTTCATAGTAGTATTCATAGAAAAGCTTGGTTACAAAAATGGCTGTAAAGAGGTTGACAATGATCGAGACCGAAAGAGTGACAGCAAAGCCTCTTATAGGTCCTGTGCCAAAAATAAAAAGAATCAACGAGGTTAGAAGGACTGTTAAGTGGGCATCAAATATGGTCCAAAAGGCTTTGGCATATCCATGAAAAATCGCTGAATAGCCTGTTCTACCTATTCTAAACTCATCCCTCATTCTTTCAAAAATAAGAACGTTTGAATCAACGCCCATGCCGATGCTTAGGATTATTCCGGCAATGCCAGGAAGAGTAAGCGTAGCCTGAAAGGCAGAAAGTAAAGCTAAAAGGTAGTAGATGTTTAAAAGCAGGGCAAAGACAGCGATCACGCCAGACACACGATAGTAAATGATAGTAAAAAGAATGACAGCCGATGCCCCAACAAGCCCAGCTAATATACCCTTTTCAATGGCGTCTCTTCCTAAGGATGGACCAATGGTTATGTTTGAAAGGATTTTTACTGGAGCTGGCAAGGCTCCTGCCCGTAAAACTATGGCTAAGTCTTGAGCTTCCTCTATAGTGAAAGAGCCAGTTATCTGAGCCTCTCCACCTGAGATCTTTTCTCTGATAACAGGTGCCGAACGAACTACATCATCAAGCACAATGGCTAAACGCTTACCAACGTTTACGCTCGTTATGGCTTCAAAGATCTTTGCCCCTCGCTCGTTAAACTGGACCCAAACGTAGGGCTCGTTAAAATCTGGATTGATCCTTACTTGGGCATTCCTTATGTATTCTCCGGTAAGAAGAGTTTCTTTTTTAAGAAGGATAGGAATCCTTTTTAGCCCTTTCTTTTCTCTATCCTTTTCGATAAGAAAGTAAAACTCAGTATCTGGTGGAAGAAAGGGTCTTAAGGTATTACGCCATTCTTCTATGTTTTCTGGGTCCTTGACTTTTCCGCTCTGAAGCAAAGAATTCATAAGGGAAGTAAGGTCTATCCTCTGCATGGCTTCATCGTCAACAAGCTTAAACTCAAGTTGAGCGGTTTGACCGATAACCCGTAAAGCCCTCTCTGGGTCTTTAACACCTGGTAGCTGGACAACGATCTTATCCTTTCCTTGTTTTGTGATGATAGGCTCTGCCACACCAAACTGGTCAATACGATTTCGTAGAACCTCAAGAACTTGATTTACTAAGTTTTCTTGAATAAAGCTTATCCTTTCTGGAGAAAGAGTAAGGGTTAGATGGACCTCATCCCCAACCCTTTTTTCGCTAACCAAGGTTAAATCTTTAAGTCCTTTCAAGAGCTCATCTTTTAGGTATTTAGCTCCTTTATCATCTTTAAGCTTTATGATAGCTTGCAACCCTTCCTTTTGAACTTCAAAGGAAAAACCAGGCTTTTTTAAAGAGTTACCAAGGTCGTGAAGATAGCTTTCAAACTGATTCTGTAAAGCTTTATCAAAATCTGGCTTGAGGACCAGATGAACCCCACCTTTCAGGTCAAGCCCAAGCTTTAAAGCACCTCGGTAAACATACTTCGTAAACCAAGGTGGAAGGTCTAAAACAAAGGTGGGAAGTAAAAGGATAAAAGCCAAAAGGGATAAAAGGATAACCAAAAGGATTTTAATCTTTAGCTTTGTGCTCATATCTACTCCTCACAGTATAAAGCTTTTTTTATAGCAAGTATGTTATGTTTAATAAAATCTTGATAAGAAATTATAATCGGCTCATCCCCTGAATAGGCAGGAATTACTTCATAGCCCTTGGTCTTAAAATAGTTTTCATAGTTCTTAAACTCAGATGAGCTTACAAGAACTCGCTTTATACCTTTTGCTTCAAGGGCTTTAAGGAATTTCATTAGGGTTCCAGGAGAAACCTCCCCATGTTGGTGTGCTGGAACCAGAGGAACCTCTTCAATTCCTGTCCCCTCAACTAAATAATAAAAAACCCGGTGTCCAAGATGGAAGAAAGTTTTATTCTTGCAGGAGGCAAGCTTTGCCCTTTCCTTCTTTAAATCTTGAACTTCAGCTAAAACCTTTTCTGCTTCTTTCTTCTCAGCAAACCTGGAAAGCTCTTTTACGAGTCTTTCAACTCTATCAAGGCTAAACCAAAGATGTGGGTCCTTGGGTTTCTCTTCGGGTCTTGCTAAGCTTAAAATTTTCTCTGATTTTAAGCTAAACACCCTTTTTGCCCAGGGCTCTGTCCCGACAATGATTACTAAATCTGCTTGTTTGATAGCCTGTAGGTCCTTTGGTTTTAGCTCGTGGTGATGAAAATCTCCTTTCGGTGGCAGTATGGAGTATATTTTAGCCTTTGGGAAGAGAAAATTTGCAAGGCTAAACAAAGGATAACCAGAAACTACGATAGAATTTTGGGCAAAAAGAGGCCCAAAACTAAAAAGTAGATAAAAACAAAGGGTGATAAAAATTAGCCTTTTTTTCATGATAAATACTGCCCTTTTTTTCTCTTAGTGAAAAGCTAAATTATTTTACTTCTTTTTTTTAGAGTGAGAAGGACTTTTAGGTGCCTCCTGTAGGACTTTTTTGGCTGCTTCTTCGTTTAGAGTATAGAGAACAATTTTTTCACCATTATGTTCAACTTTTACCTCAGCCCAAGGCAAA